>Ga0181580_10002705_pt1 | contig 14402 bp, 14 predicted proteins | sample 071ome_23_FD_132413 | JGI IMG/M metagenome (GOLD analysis project Ga0181580, IMG submission 132413) | Coastal salt marsh microbial communities from the Groves Creek Marsh, Skidaway Island, Georgia - 071403BT metaG (megahit assembly) | ecosystem: Environmental > Aquatic > Marine > Intertidal...
TCCCATCACGACCATGCCGTGATGCAGTAGTGGAGTCATCATCGACTGCAGCACAGCCTCGTGTCCGCCATGGAGCGACGAGGCTGAAGCAAAGACACAAGCCGGTTTATCGATCATCGCGCCAGACAACCAAAGGTCAGATGTTGTTTCCAGGAAGCCTTTAAGTGGAGCCGCCATAGTGCCAAAACGAGAAGGTGAGCCAAGGGCAAGACCATCGCAATCTCTTAAGTCATCTTTGGTTGCAAAGAGATAGCCATCTTCACTTTCAAACGGATCACCCGTTGGCTCAGAATAGGACGGTGAAAGCGCTGGAACGGTGCGTAATTTGGCATCACAGCCCGCTTGTTCAATGCCCTCGGCAATCGCCTCGGCGAGCGAGGCAACATGACCAGTTCGACTGTAAAAAAGAACTAGGATTTGAGCCATTCGAGTGTCATCACAATATCTACAACATCACCAAGAGGCACGCGAGCAGCATCCTCCTCAGTTCGTTGTTTGAGTTCAACTTCTGAGTCTTCAAGAGTCTTTGCACTAACAACGATGCGCACAGGGATGCCGATCAGATCCATATCCGCAAACCGGGGACCTGGTCCCATGTTCCGATCATCCAGAAGAACCTCGAGACCACGACCTTGGAGTTCGCTCTGGATGCGCAGGGCTTCTTCATCGACAGATGGATTTTTGTTACCACCAATTGGAACGATGCAGACATCAAAAGGTGCCAATGCAGGTGGCCAGCAGATTCCTCGCTCGTCATGACGTTGCTCAATAGCCGCAGCGACAATGCGCGTCACGCCAATTCCGTAACATCCCATAAACAATGTCGCCTGCTTACCGTTCTCATCAAGAACCGTCGCATTCATTGCTTCGGAGTATTTTTGGCCCAGTTGGAACACATGCCCCACCTCAATACCTCTGCGGATTAAGTAGGTTCCTGAGCCATCTGGTGCAGGATCACCTTCGACGGCATTCCGCAAATCAGCTGTTTCAGGCTCGGCACAATCACGCCCCCAATTGATACCGAAATAATGCCATCCATCTTCGTTAGCACCCGCTCCAAAATCGGAACAGACGGCAGCTTGTCTGTCAGCGATGACCGGAATGGGACAATTCACGGGACCGAGGGAGCCAGGGCCGGCGCCCATGATCGTTTTAATTTCACTTTCTGTTGCGAACGTGAGTGGACTTGCGACCATGGCATGGTTTTCAGCCTTGACTTCATTCAACGTGTGGTCGCCCCGAACGATGAGAGCGACAAAATCAGATTCACAGAGATCAGATGCGCGGACGATGAGTGTTTTGACCGTTTTCTCTACTGCAAGATTAAAGTCCGTTACCAAGGCTTCGATGGTTTTTTGCGTTGGCGTTTCGATCTTGCGCATCTCTTCTTGAGGTTCTAGGCGATTTCCCGAGGCAATGCACTCCGCCTTTTCAATGTTTGCTGCGTATTCAGACCCATTTGAAAAGACGATGTCATCTTCACCTGAATCCGCAAGGACATGGAATTCTTGTGATCCACTGCCGCCGATCGCTCCTGAATCTGCAAGAACTGCACGATAGTCGAGACCAAACCGATCAAAAATACGGCAGTAGGCGTCGTACATTGCTTGATAGCTCTCGCGCATGCCGTCTTCGTTAATATCAAACGAATAGGCATCTTTCATAATGAATTCCCGTGAACGCATCACCCCAAAACGTGGACGTACTTCATCACGGAATTTTGTTTGAACCTGATACAAATTGAGAGGTAACTGTTTATACGAATTGACCTCCCGGCGCACGATATCTGTGACGACTTCTTCATGGGTTGGGCCCAAACAGAAATCGCGCTCATGGCGATCTTTGAGACGCAGTAGTTCAGGTCCAAATTGACCCCAGCGACCTGACTCCTGCCATAGCTCAGCAGGTTGGACGCCTGACATTAAAACTTCTTGCGCTCCCGCTCGATCCATTTCTTCTCGTACAATACGTTCAACCTTCTTAAGAACTCGAAGGCCTAGCGGTAACCAAGTGTAGAGACCGGACGCGAGTTGTCGAATCATGCCCGCGCGGAGCATCAGTTTGTGACTGATGACAACGGTATCAACCGGATCTTCTTTTAATGTTGGGAGTAACAGTTGGGAGGTCCGCATATCGCATCCATATGTAGTAACGTGGAAAACGCTAAGTATAACGGGCTTCGGCCTTTAGGAGTGGAATGCATCCAATAGTTTGTTTGGACCACGGTTTTTCGAGTCGTTTTGATACTGAATTTGGTTGGTTATCGAAAGGAATCGAATTTCAGGTTGATCACTCAGATCAGCTAAAGAACGGACTTCGTTATTTGGCAGGTCAAGCGCGTGAAGGCGCATGGGTCGTTTTTACTTTGAATTACGAAGCGGCCTTCCATTTGATGGATCTTCCCAAGCATGTTGCTGAAACACAGCCGTCTAAGACGTACTTAAAAGCCTACATATACAGCGAGGCGCCTCAGCCAATTGCCGTTGATCAAGCACCAGCCACGCAGTTTCCGCATTGGGAAACGCCAGATTTTGCGCACTACAGGAACGCATTTAAGCAAATTCAGGACGCTATTCAGGCTGGAGTTTGCTATCAGGTGAATCATACCTTCCGGTTGTATGGTCAATCTGACATCCCGCCTTGGGATTTGTATCGCACTTTACTTGAGACACAGCCGGCGAATTATGGCGCGTTTATCGATTTTAAAGAGCACCAGGTTTTATCGAGGTCACCGGAATTATTTGTCGAGAAACGGGGTGATCATTTGCGCTCTGAACCGATGAAAGGAACTGCTGCTCGAGATTCTGATGAAGGCAAAGATCAGTTCATCCTTGAGCAATTGCTATCGGATACAAAAATGCAGGCAGAAAACTTGATGATTGTGGATCTCATTCGAAATGACTTGAGCCGCGTTTCAAAACCTCACTCTGTCCAGGTCTCTCGTTTATTCGAGCCGCGCTCATTGAAGTCTGTACATCAAGTGTCCTCTGTGATCGAGTCCACGCTCCAGTCAAAAGTCGATTCGAGCCAATTAATTGAGGCGCTATTTCCCTGTGGATCCGTCGTTGGGGCGCCAAAAGCAAAAGCGTTTGAATTGATTCAGAAGTTAGAGCCTGATCAGAGAGAGCTATACACTGGCAGCGTTGGATTCCTGGAACCCTCCGGTGATATGACATTGTCGGTTGCGATCCGGACAGTCGAGCAAAGTGGGAGTCGGGTGCAGTTAGGTTTGGGTAGTGGGTTAGTTGCTGATTCATCCCTTGAGGAAGAATGGAATGAGTGTCTTCTCAAGGGGCGTTTTTGCGGTGTAGACAATAGTTGTAATTGATCTGTCATAATTTTGAACGTGTAACAATTCGAACGTTTTTATTGGTATATCAATTATGTCGCGCAGAAATTCAATGCGCTTTGGCGATTTTATTCAGGCAATGTCTGTCGATAGCCAACGCGTGCCATATCAGGAACTCATGCCTGAACCACTCTTCGATCGTCACGGCAATGAGTATCCGCAACCTGTTCCGAAAATGAAATTGGGTGGTGGTGAAGTTGTTAAAATTCTCCAGCCTTATTTGTCAACGCGCTTTATGGATCAAGCGCGAGCCGTTGTACCTTTAGCAATCTATCTTGGGCTTTTCCAATATCTCGTTTTGCAAACTCCAGTCATGGATGCATCGATCATCGCCGGTGGTCTCCTGGCTGTTATGGTTGGATTGATGATGTTCATGGAAGGACTGAAGCTTGGGTTGATGCCTTTTGGTGAAGTCATCGGGAATACGCTACCGCGGAAGTTGCCACTAACAGGTGTCTTATTCATCGCGTTCTTGCTGGGTATCGGTGTGACCTTTGCTGAGCCAGCCATTGGTGCGCTCCAGGTTGCGGGTTCGATTGTCGACCCTGAAAAAGCTCCCTATTTGTTCACGCTCTTAAACGACCGTTCCGGCGCGACAGTACTTCTGGTCGGCTTAGGCGTTGGTTTGGCGGCTGTTCTTGGGACGGTTCGTTTCTTGCGCGGCTGGAGTTTGAAGCCACTCATTTTCATCAGTCTAACGCCGACTCTAATTCTCAGCGTAATTGCATTCATGGATCCAGAACTGACAAAAATCGTGGGCCTCGCTTGGGACTGCGGAGCTGTGACGACTGGACCAGTGACTGTTCCTCTCGTGTTGGCCTTGGGTATTGGTGTGGCATCTGCAGCCGGTAAAGGTGCTGATTCTTCGCTTTCTGGTTTCGGGATTGTGACACTCGCATCTGTATTCCCGATTCTTGGTGTTTTGTTGCTGAGCTTTTACACAGCCTACACCGTGCCGCCGGAAGAGATTATCGCAAAGGCAGCGGAAATTAAGGCTGCTGCAGCATTGGCTGCGGCTCAGCCTCAGTGGTTCGAAGTGACTCCTTGGAACGAGGTAATCTTAGGCGTCCGTGCGATTGTTCCATTGGTTATTTTCCTTGCGATCGTTTTGATGCTCGTCCTTCGCGAGAAGATGAAAAATGCAGGAATGACCTACTACGGTGTTTTCTTGGCTGTTGCCGGGATGTGTATTTTCAACGTTGGTTTGACATATGGTCTTGCAAAGCTTGGTGATCAGTCTGGCGGTTTGATTGCTGCAGCGTTTACGGCTATCGATGCGGTTGATGCAAGTCCTCTCTACAGCGTAACTGTGGGTGTTGGTATCGCCGCTTTGTTCGCTTGGGTCTTGGGCCTCGGGGCGACGCTCGCTGAGCCAGCTTTGAATGCACTCGGAATGACGGTTCAAAACCTAACCAACGGCGCGTTCAAAAAGTCGATGTTGATGGGTGCAGTCGCCTTTGGTGTTGCGACAGGCATCATGCTTGGCGTTTTGAAGCTGATTTATGATTTCCACATCATGTATATCCTGATTCCCGGATACACCATTGGTTTGATTCTGACGCTGCTTTCGACGGAAGAATTCGTTAACGTCGGATGGGATTCTGCGGGTGTGACAACAGGCCCTGTGACGGTGCCTCTTGTTTTGGCGATGGGTCTTGGTTTCGGTAACGCGCTCGGTTCAACCGAGGGATTTGGAATCTTGGCTGCCGCATCAATTTGCCCAATCGTTGCCGTTTTGACACTCGGTATTTATGTTCAATTTAAAGTGAAACGAGAAGAGCGTCGGACTGCCCGCGAACTTGCTCGAACTGAAGTTCCACAAGGAGTCTGACACCATGAAACGTACTTTTACTACGCTGACTGACGCAACTTTAATTACAGCGGTAGTCCAGCACGGTTTCGGTGAAGTAATCACTGACGCACTGCTCGAAGTCGGTATTCAGGGAGCAACATTGCACTCGGCGATGGGCGTTGGTATCCGAGAGCGCCTCGGAGCAGTCGGTGTCGCTGTCGATGCTGAGCGTGATGTGGTGAGCGTAATGGTCTCAAGCGATGAAGTTGACCGTGTTTTCGAACGGATTTTCCTCGCCGGTAAAATGGATACGCCAGGTATGGGCTTTATGTATGCAACGCCTCTGATGCAAGCTGCAACCTACGTTCCGCCTTCAATCCTTGCGAAATATACGGATTAGTGACATGGCACACGTTCCTGTTTTAAAACGAGATCCACGGGTCGAATTTATCGACTACTCGTGGTTGATATCGGGCATTTTGTATGAAGGTGGGACAGATACGTTGATCCCAGAACTTCAAGCAAAAGGCATTAACGAAGTGTATTTCTACAACGTCGCGGGCTCTCCAATTGGAAAGAAAACAGTCGCTGGTGTTGCGGATTCTTTTGATGTTGAAGAATTTTTCGTGATTGTCGCTGCCGACCAAGCAGAAAACATTTTCGATTTTATTTATCACTTTTGCGATTTGGATAAGCCGAACATGGGAATGATTCGCTTAAATAAGCTGAGTCGCTCAACCATTCACACGCTCCCAGACGACGTTGACGCACAAGACGCCGACGCGATCGAGCACCAACCAAATTAATCGCAGGTGATGACATGACTGAATCAAAGACACAAGTATCAACCCAAAACGCAGCAAATATTCGCAAGAATAAGCGCCGTATTTTTGAGCTCGAGTGTGGAGTATCAACAGCATATGCTGAACTCATGCTGCTCGTTGCAAATATTGAAGAAAACCGCGCGCTTTTGATGCGAAACTTTACATCTGCATTCAACGGTAACCGTGCGATTGCGATTGATAATGTCGAAGATCTTTACCGTTGCCGGATTCTGATGGTTGATGCTTTGGATGCAAAGACAGAACCAGAGCAGAACTTTAAAAATGCGATGACGAATAGCCTTCGTATCGATCTTCTTGAGAATCGCTTTGTTCTGAACGAGAAACTCCGTGAGATCGCTGCACAAATGGCGGAGATCAACGTGCTGTTTATCACGCTAAACGAATTGGTCACCAGCGCGAACGAGGCCGTTGCCGATCAAGCCTCCGAAATGGTTTCTCAAAATGCCGAGTGGATCGATGGTGAACTTGATAAGTTATTCCATGCAGCGAGCCCTGCGACCAATGGAAAGATTGTCGAATCAAATACGGAACGACTGGTAAGTCTTATCGAGAAAGCGCACATTGCAGAGCAGCAAGCGCATGCGATGGTTGGGGCCGTCGAGGCGCGTACGAAAGTCATTCTGGACGCTGGTGATGACATTGCGGCACGCCGTGAGCGGATCCAGGCGGATCGCGAGAAAGTAGTTGCGAACCAAAAACGCTCCGCGGATTTGATGTCGAAATAAGCGACATCGATTTGACAAAAACCCCTCTTCAAGAGGGGTTTTTTTTAAGCACTAATTCGTTCTCTAGGCTCTTAAATGGCGTTGAGTCATCGCACGCTTTGAAGTAGTGGTCGATATGCTGCCTCTCTCGAGTCAAGAAGTGTCGAATGGCATCGTCGAATTCTTCATGATGGATCCAGTGAAGGCTTTGGGTTTTGATAGGTCGAAACCCCCGAGCAATCTTATGTTCGCCTTGTGCACCGGGATCAAAACGCTGTATGCCTTCGGCAATTGCATCTTCTATCCACTGATGGAAGCAGGTTTCAAAGTGAAGGCAGTCCACGTCATACAGTGCTCCCCAGTAACGGCCGTAGAGTGTTGTGTCATCGCGTAAGCACAATGACATGGCAATACGCTGACCTCGATGAAGCGCAAAGGCGACTCGAATTGAATCTGGAATACGATCAACTGCATATTCAAAAAACTCCCGGGTCAAATACCCAAGACTCCCCCGCACTCGGTAGGTCATTTGATAACACTGAAATAATGTTTCCAGTGCTGCTTCGTCAATCTCACGTCCGCTCAACCGTTCGAATGTAATTCCCTGCTCAGCCACACGTCTGCGCTCTCGTCGCGCTTCTTTTCGTCGTTTTGAGTTAAAGGTCGCAAGATGATCATCAAAGCTTTGAAACCCTTGATTGAACCAATGAAACTGAACACCAAAGCGCTCGAGCCAAGGGCCTGTGGGTTTTATGTATTGAGTACTCTCTTCGTCTGGAAACAGGATGTGCCAGCTTGAGACGCGATCGGCAAGCTCATCGCGTAACGTTTCAATGAGCTGTTGAGTGATACGCGCTTTATCATAACCTTCTCTGATGAGTACCCGAGGACCAGTTGCTGGGGTAAATGGAACAGAGGTGACACATTTTGGGTAGTAGTTAAGCCCATGGCGGTGATACGCATCTGCCCAAGCCCAATCAAATACATATTCGCCATATGAATCCGATTTTAAATAGCAGACGATTGCGCCAATCAGTTGATTGGAGTCGCTGATCGAAGCATAGAGAGGGCGCCACCCCGTGCCTTCGCCAACGCTTTTCGAGTCTTCGAGAGCTGATAGAAAGCCGTGCAATAGACCAGGGTAACGAGATGGATTTAACGCGTCCCATTCTTCTGGCTTAAACGCATGAATCGACAGGTGAAGCCCTGTTTGCATATATGCCCTCTGTGGTTAGGGCGTCCCTGCTTTCTTAAATGCTTTGAGCGTCAATGCAAAAAGCCGTTTGTTGTCACGTTTTTCGAGTTTCACAAGTTGATAATCAAGTGAAGGTGCAAGCCAAAATTCAAATTTGCGCTTCGGATCGGGATTATCATCTGTCAGAGTGAACTTTTGGGCTTTAATCTGGCCATAGGGTATGTCCAGAGTTTCAACCTCACCAGAGACCACTGAACGCGCTTTGATGTCATTCCCATCAAGCATAGTGATTGTTTCGGGTAAAGGCTTGCCGTTACGTAATAGGTGCGCCAATTGTAGCCGGAATCCTAAGGGGTCAACTGTATCATCGGGAATCGTGATCTCTGCGCGCTCCGGCTCGTGAAGCGAGGCTAACGACTTTTTGTTCCAGTTAAATCGGAAATTACGGCCAGTCGTGCGCCCGAGGATGCTCTGAGTGTAATTGTAATCAAGGGGCTTCCAGCCGTTTTCATTGTTGAACAGCAGATTGGTGGTCTCATTTGCAGAGCCAATACTCGCATTTGCATCGAGAACCATTTCAAAACGATCACCGTTTTGCTTCAACGTTTCGATGGCCTCGGCCTCGAGCTTGATGCCAACACTCCAAATCATGTCGTATTTGGCTTCATAGCCCTGTGAAAAGGCAGGTAACGCGATAAACACAGCGAGTAGCGCAAATAGTCTCAACATGTAATGACTCCCAAGGACAGGTCGCGAATAACAGATGGATACAACGTGTGTTCCGCTTCGAGCACTCGTTGCTTTAAAGAATCTTCTGAATCGTCAGCATGGATTGGTACTTCAATCTGTCGAATGATACCGCCGGAGTCGAGCTCTTCGGTGACCCAATGAACAGTTGCCCCAGCAGTCGCATCACCTGCTTCGAGGGCACGTCGATGCGTATTTAGACCTTTATATTTGGGTAGCAGTGATGGGTGTACGTTGATCAGTCGGTCTGCGTAATGATGCACAAATTCTGATGTCAAAATTCGCATAAACCCCGCAAGTACAACGAGATCTGGTTGATAGCGGTCAATCACTTCAATGAGCGCCTGATCAAACTGCAGTCGATCAGGGTGGTCGTGATGCGATACACACGAAACGGAAATATTCGCTTTCTTGGCTCGTTCGAGCCCGAACGCACCAGCGTTGTTGGACACAACACCAACAATCTCCGCATTACCGAGTAGTCCTTTGGTTTGCCAATCAATGAGGGCTTGTAGATTGCTTCCGCCCCCCGAAATCAAGCAAACCACTCGCATTAAGCGAATGCTCCTGAGAAAACCACTGCGTCTGTTTTACGTTCTATGAGTTCACCAATCACGATGGGATGCTCACCAGCTGAAGTAAGAACCTCAGTGACCTCTGCGACATGTTCTGGTGCACAGAACATGATGAAACCAATGCCGCAGTTGAAGGTTCTCAGCATTTCTTCAGCACCCACGTCACCTTGGGCTTCAAGCCATTTGAAAATTTCGGGACGATCCCAGGTATCGAGATCGATGTGGGCAGCCAAATCGCTACCGAACGAACGGGGGAGATTCTCTTGGAAACCGCCACCTGTTACATGCACAGCCCCTGTGATTTGGGCCGTCGCCATCGCTTTCAGAACAGATTTGACATAAATTCGGGTCGGTTGCATAACTGCATCGAGCACCGTTGAATCAGGAGTGAGTTGTTCTGTTTCAGGATTGATGTCCGCATGCGCGATGATTTTTCGGATTAGCGAATAGCCATTGCTGTGTGGTCCGGAAGAAGGCAACCCAATAATGGCATTGCCCGCTTTGACCCCACTCCCATCGAGAATCTTCGACTCTTCGGCGACACCAACGCAAAAGCCCGCCAGATCATAATCTCCGTCGTGGTACATACCTGGCATTTCAGCTGTTTCACCACCAGCGAGCGCGCAACCAGATAGTTCGCAACCATTTGCGATCGACGCGATCACGGATTCGGCAACATCAACATCAAGCTGTCCTGTTGCGTAGTAGTCCAAGAAAAATAGGGGTTCTGCATTTGCCACAATGAGGTCATTAACGCACATGGCTACGAGGTCTTCGCCAATTTGACTGTGGCGATGGTAGTCGATGGCAAGTTTTAACTTAGTCCCGACTCCGTCTGTTCCAGAAACGAGTACTGGACTTTGGTACCCCTGTGGAATTTTAAATAGAGCTCCAAAACCGCCCAGGGCACCTAGAGATTCTTTGCGGGCAGTTCTTTTTGCGTGCGGTTTGATGCGTTCGATGAGAGCGTTTCCAGCATCAATATCGACACCAGCGTCTCGATAGGAGAGACCTTTCTGATGATCTTGGCTCATTGACTTCATAGCTTCCTGCGTGAATGGTTGCGGAAGTGTATCATTTGCCGAGTTAACTGAACCAATGTGAGATTTCATGACAGCACGATTTTTTCTCGTTATCGCGTGTTTACTATCCTCAGCGGCCCATGCGCTCGAGTATCGCATTGAGGTTGAAGAGCCCTCTCTTTTTAACGTGGAAGAGGCGATAGCGAACACGATCAAAGGCGCGGCTGAAAAGCTGACTGGAATTCCGGAGGCTCAAATGATCAGTGAAGCACCCGATCTTTTTAGTCTGTCTGAGGCATTAGTAAATTCCTATGGTTACGATGGCGATACCTTCATCGTAGACATTGATGTCGATGGGTTGAAAGCTCGGCTGAATACAGCGGGCATAGAGCTTTGGGACACTGAACGACCTGAAATGCTGATTTGGGCGACAGAAGAACGAGGTCTCGAGCGCTTGATGATCGGCCAAGAATCAAATTTGATTATTGATCGACTGCTTGCTGCGAGTGAGCGGTTTGGTGTGCCAATGCAGCGCCCTTTGATGGATCTGGAAGATACATTGGCGTTATCGCCTGCTGAAATTTGGGGTGAGTTTGCTGGGGCTGTGACTAATGCATCTGCGCGTTACGGCATCGAGCATATACTGGTTATCGGCGACCGGCCTGAGCGGCAATCGCTGAAATATTGGTTATTCGAATCCAATGGTGAATATCGCTCAGGAGAGATATCTGGTTTCGATGCAGATGCGAGAGCTTATGCTTTGATTGAAGTTGTGATGCAGTATGCGCGATCGATCTCTGAAACCATGGAACCTGAGCAGGTAGGTTCTATTGAAGGGCGCGATTCACTGACGTCATTCCGGCCGCGCGATGATGTTGTAGCGGGACAATGGACCGTCAAAGTTGAGTATACCGATGTGATTCGTTTGATGGATCTGATCGATCATCTTGAGGCATCTGATGGTGTGGCGATCGAAGCCACAGAGATTCGAGCGACAGACGCATCAATTGTTTTGAATACACAACTGTCGCTTGGGGCGACTGATGATTTGGTGTCATCATTTGGATCGATTCAGTTTATTTCTCCGTTGATGTATTCACTAAAGTGACGCTGCAAAAACAACCGATCCAAGAGATCCTCAGTCTGGAGAAGCCAGCAGGATATTCCGTGGAATGCTGGATCGAAACCGAGCAGCACCAAATGATCATGTCCCACGTCAGAGAATGTCTGGTTGGGCACTCGGCAGAGCTTTGGTTCTATGGGGCACCGGGGGTTGGTAAGACGCATCTTGGGCTTTTAATTGCTGAGCGTTTCGAGTTTGATTATTACGACTGTAGCGATATCAGTCCTTCGGTGGCGCCCGAGTTATTCGAGTATCTTGATGCGGGAACAGGAGTCGTTCTGGATCGGGTTGATCGATGGTTGCATGATGCCTCCTCAGAGTCTGCGCTGTTTTCTTGGTGGAAGCGCAAAGAGAATGGGCTGGTGTTGATTTCAGAAACATCACCTCGAGCTGATGAATCTATTACGCTTCCTGATTTGGCAAGCCGAGCGCATGCGGCAATGATATTGCCGCTCGATAGTTTGGATGATGACGATATTGATCGTTTATTTCGATGCCAACTTGAACGACTGGGAATTGAATTAGCGCCCGAAGTGCTTCGCTTCTTAAACCCTAGGCTTCCAAGGAATCCCGCTAAGCTGATGGATTTGCTCGCGGCAATGGATCACGAGAGTCTGCGTGATCAGAGAAAAATCACTGTTCCTTGGCTGAAACAGCTCCTTTTGCGTCTGTCATAAAATACTGACATTATTTTCAGTATTTTCTGCTGACAGGGCGCTCGAAGATCGTTACTCTAAGCACATATTCCACATACACGAGAAGGGTATTTCAATGGATGATAATCGTCGTAAAGCGCTTGATGCAGCCTTAAGTCAGATCGAACGCCAGTTTGGTAAAGGCGCAGTGATGCGTTTGGGAGATACTCCCCGTGAGGCGATCCCAGCGATTTCAACTGGTTCACTAGGTCTCGATATTGCGCTTGGAATTGGCGGTCTTCCAAAAGGTCGAATTGTTGAAATTTATGGCCCAGAGTCTTCCGGTAAAACAACACTGACATTGCAAACCATTGCCGAATGTCAGAAAGCGGGTGGCACTGCTGCGTTTATTGATGCTGAGCATGCGTTGGATCCAGTGTACGCCGGTAAGTTGGGCGTCAATGTGGATGACCTTCTTGTGTCTCAGCCGGATACTGGTGAGCAGGCGTTGGAAATTGCTGACATGCTCGTTCGTTCAGGTAGTGTTGATATCCTTGTCGTCGACTCGGTTGCTGCTTTGACGCCACGTGCTGAAATCGAGGGAGATATGGGTGATACGCACGTCGGTCTCCAGGCTCGACTCATGAGTCAGGCGCTTCGCAAGATCACGGGTAATATCAAGCGCTCGAATTGTCTTGTCATCTTCATTAACCAGATCCGAATGAAAATTGGTGTCATGTTCGGTAACCCTGAGACGACAACCGGTGGTAATGCATTGAAGTTCTACAGTTCGGTGCGTTTGGATATCCGTCGTATCGGTAGTGTGAAACAGGGCGATGAAGTAGTTGGTAATGAGACACGCGTCAAGGTTGTCAAAAACAAAGTATCGCCACCTTTCCGTCAAGCAGAATTCCAAGTCATGTATGGTCAAGGCATCTATCACATGGGAGAAGTTCTTGATCTTGGCGTTCAGGAAGGCTTAGTTGAGAAGTCTGGTGCGTGGTATTCCTATGATGGCCAGCGTATCGGGCAAGGTAAGGCAAACGCAGCTCAATTCCTTGAAGATAATCGCGCGATGGCCGATGAAATTGAGAAAATGCTTCGAGACAGGTTGCTTGCGTCTGCAGTACCCACTGAAGACACTCCGACAGATATTGCTGAGGCACCACCTGAAGAGTAAATGCCCTAGAGCAATGCTTGCTTGATGGGAACGACCTTAATTGCGGACCCCTTGTTCTGGGGTCTCGCACTGATTGGTTTAGTTATTGTAGGCGTCTCCAAAGGTGGTTTTGGCGGTGGCCTTGGTGTTGTTGGTGTACCGTTTCTTGCTGCAGCGATTCCAGTGAACCAAGCTGCAGCGATCATGCTTCCATGTTTAATCATTATGGACTTAACAGGGCTTTACGGTTGGCGTGGGCAATGGTGCTGGGTGCAACTCAAGCGATTATTGCCAGCAGCGGGTCTCGGTGTTTGTCTTGGTGCACTGAGCTTCCATGTGCTATCGGAAAATGCCCTCCGAATAATGATCGGCATCATCGGTTTAGTGTTCGGAATTCAATGGTGGGTGAAGCATTTAGGATTAGTGCAATCGGCAGATAAGCCTGTGCCGGGACCTTGGCACACTCGTTTTTGGAGCACGATCGCCGGATTCACAAGTTTTAGTGTGCATGCAGGCGGGCCGCCACTCCAGGTCGCACTGTTGCCTCAAAGGCTTGATCCAAAGATCTATGCAGCGACCACGGTTGTATTCTTTACCTTCGTCAATGTCGTTAAAGTATTTCCGTATTACTGGTTAGACCAGTTCACTAGTGAGGTGTTATGGACCGCGCTTATTCTTGCGCCTGTCGGGCCCTTCGCAGTACGACTCGGAATGTTCCTAAATCAAAGAGTTTCAGCATTTTGGTTCTATCGCGTCTGTTATTTCGGTTTGGTTTTATCGAGCGCTCGACTACTGTTTATTGGTATGACCACTTAGTCGAATCGCCGGGTCTTGCCTGTGATATCCTTCTAACATAACTAATCAAATAAAACTGTTGAACCGCAAAAGGTGATTCCATGGAAACTGGACAATTAGTCGCTGCACTGGCGGCAGGTGTTCAATCTGATCGAGTTTTATTCCGCGAGCAAGATACAGCGCCATACGAGTGTGATGGCTTAACAATGTTCAAAGCGAAACCTAAAGTCGTTGTACTTCCGGAGACGCGAGATGAAGTCTGTCACGTACTCAAGACCTGTAAGGCGCTTGGAGTGCCGGTGGTGGCGCGGGGTGCTGGTACTGGATTATCAGGTGGAGCGTTACCGCATGCTGATGGAGTGCTGCTTGTCATGGCTAAATTCAGCCGGATCCTTGTGATTGATGAGGATGCGCGGATTGCGCGTGTCGAGCCCGGTGTCCGGAACCTAGCGATTTCAGAA
>Ga0181580_10002718_pt1 | contig 14372 bp, 16 predicted proteins | sample 071ome_23_FD_132413 | JGI IMG/M metagenome (GOLD analysis project Ga0181580, IMG submission 132413) | Coastal salt marsh microbial communities from the Groves Creek Marsh, Skidaway Island, Georgia - 071403BT metaG (megahit assembly) | ecosystem: Environmental > Aquatic > Marine > Intertidal...
AATTTAATCAGTTGTTGAATTTCTTTAACATCCATAGTATTGTGATTTAGTTGTTTTTAATTTATGAGGGGTCATAAGCCCAGGTTAAATAGGATGCTCCCCAAGTAAATCCACCACCAAAGGCGGCAAAAACTAGAGAATCTCCCTTTTTTAATTGTTGTTCATAGTCTGCTAATAATAACGGTAAAGTAGCCGATGTAGTATTTCCATAGTGCTCAATATTCATCATCACCTTTTCAGGAGCTAAATCCATTCGATTAGCAGTTGCATCGATGATTCGCTTATTGGCTTGATGTGGCACTAACCAATTGACATCGTCATGAGTGAGCTTATTGCGCTCCATTATTTTAGCGGCAGCATCAGCCATATTGGATACCGCAAACTTAAATACGGTTTTTCCATCTTGATAGACGTAATGCTGTTTGTTTTTTACGGTTTCTTCGCTGGCTGGTAAGAGGGATCCTCCAGCTTCAATCCTTAGAAAATCTCTTCCAACTCCATCAGTTCTCAAATATTCATCCTGATAGCCATAACCCTCTGTATTGGGTTCGAAAAGCACTGCTCCAGCACCATCACCAAAAATAATACAGGTTGCTCTATCGGTATAATCAATAATCGAAGACATCTTATCAGCCCCTATAAGCAAAACTTTTTTATAGCGACCACTTTCAATATATGCTGAAGCAGTAGACATCCCATAAAGGAAGCTCGAACAAGCAGCTTGAAGGTCATAAGAAAAAGCATTGGTTGCTCCAATATTAGAAGCTACATAGGCAGCTGTAGAGGCCACAGCTAAGTCAGGAGTAGCTGTTGCTATTAAAACCAGGTCAATTTCAGAAGGATCTAACTGTTTCTTTTCAATTAAATCCTTAGCGGCTTGAATTGCCAAATAAGAAGTTCCTTTGTCTTTGTCTTTTAACAAACGTCTTTCTTTGATACCAGTTCGAGTCGTAATCCACTCATCATTGGTATCAACCATGGTTTCCAACAAAGCATTGGAAAGCACAAAATCAGGAATATAAGATCCCACAGCGGTTATAGCAGCTGTTGTTTTGGTCATAGTCTGAATTTGATAAAATTTGGAGAAAAATTCCAATTTAAAGTGAAAATTAGTAAAAAATGATCACTTTTAGTCAAAATACCGGTTTTTATTGACTTTTTTAACAAAAAAACTCTCACTTGAAGGTGAGAGTAATCTATAGTTAAATGCGATATAACGACTTATGCTGAAACTTCTTCAGTTTGATCAATCAATACTTGACCTCTGTAATAAAGTTTTCCTTCGTGCCAGTGCGCTCTGTGGTAAAGGTGTAATTCTCCAGTAGTTGGATCCTTAGCAATTGTTGGCGCAGTCGCTTTGTAATGAGTTCTTCTCTTGTCTCTTCTCGTTTTTGATATTTTTCTCTTTGGATGTGCCATTGTTACTTATTTTTATCCGTTTTTAACTTTTTTAATGCATCCCATCTAGGATCCGTATGATCTTCTTTTGATTCTTCTTTTAGTTCTTTAACCGATAACTCTTCCAACAATTCCAAAGCTGGTGACGATAGACTACCGTCTTCTACTCCTGGATGAACCCTCTTGAGTGGAACTGCTAAAACTGACATCTCATAGAAATACTGTGAGAGATTAATTTTGTGATCGTGATGTGGAATAATTAATAACGATTCATTTTCGTCATCGTACTCATCTCCAAATTTAATCACTAAATCTAATTCAGCTTGGATTTGAAGATCAAAAGGGATGTCCGTTAAGTCACAATTGACATTGACACTTCCGCTAGTTTTAATCTCAGCTTCCATAAAGCTGCTCAGTTTGTTTAAAATCAGCTCAACCTTAAGATTGGCACTGTTAAACTCATCATAGTTAAAGTCCTCAAAGAACGAATTATCGATCGCGTATTCAAACTCGTGTTTCCCCTGCTTTAATCCTGTAAAAGGAATGTCAAACTCCTTATTTTTCATTTTGCGAGTGATTGAAACGTTCACAATTTACCTAAAAGGCGGGTGCAAAGATACTATTATTATATTAATAAACAATTTATTAACAAAAATATTAGCAGAATAATCCTCCTTTAAAAAGCGGTTTTAATTCTTTCTTTTCATATTCTTCAAATTGACCTTTTCTAAAGGGTTTGAAGTCAATTCATCGTACTGACTACGGTCTTTGTACAATTGGATGGCCAAAAAAATAGCTTCTTTAAAAGAGTGTTCGTTCGCAATTCCTTTACCGGCTATATCAAATGCAGTCCCGTGATCGGGAGAAGTTCGAATCTTAGACAAGCCAGCTGTGTAGTTAACCCCTTGACCAAACGAAAGCGTTTTAAAAGGAATCAATCCCTGGTCGTGATAAGCTGCCAATATCGCATCAAAATTCTTGTAGTTTTCAGAACCAAAAAATCCATCAGCAGCATAGGGTCCAAAGACCATATTCCCTTCTTCTTGTAATTTTACTATGGTAGGCTTTAAGGTTTGATCGTCTTCACTACCAATAACTCCTTGATCGCCACTATGCGGATTGATTCCCAATAAGGCGATTTTAGGCTTTGATATCCCAAAATCCCTTTGTAGGGTTTTTACAACGGTGGTTACTTTTTCGACGATGAGCTCAGGGGTAATGTGATCGCTAATCGATTTAATGGGAATGTGATCCGTTAAAAGTCCAACTCTTAATTTAGAGGAGATCATAAACATCAAACTTTTCCCTTCCAATTCTTGAGCTAAATAATCCGTATGTCCTGGAAATTTAAATGATTCTGACTGTATGTTGCTCTTGTCTATTGGAGCTGTTACCAGAACATCGACACTGTTATTTTTTAGAGCCTTAACAGCCGCTTGAAGTGATTTTAAAGCATAGGTGCCTCCGGTTTGGTTTGATACTCCAGGGGTGATTTCTGGTTGATCTTTCCAAACGTTAACCACATTAAATTTCCCGTCAAGTGACTCCTCTGAAGTACCAACACCATTAAAATTTATTTGATAGTTGAGAAGTTTTAACCAAGTGCTAATGGACTTGTTGGAAGCAAAAACTACAGGTGTACACAACTCCAACATTCTGGGGTCTAAAAAGGTCTTTAGAACCAGTTCACATCCAATACCATTGAGATCCCCTATGGAGATCCCTACTTTTATTTTTTTTGCTTCTTGCATACAGTTTGCTGCTTATTAAGTAACTTTGAGCTGTAAAATTAGCTAATAAAAACGACACATGTTTACAGGGATCATTGAAACTTTTGGAAGCCTCTCTAAAATAGAGCAAGACGCTGGGAATATCCACTTTACTATTACAAGTCCTTTAGCCGCTGAACTTCAAGTTGATCAAAGTGTTGCTCACAATGGCGTCTGTCTTACTGTAGTGGAATGCGATCAAAATACTTATAAAGTAACAGCAATCGCTGAAACGCTTAACAAAACAAATCTCGGAGATTTGAAAGTCGGTGACCAGATCAACTTAGAACGCGCCATGATTATGGGGAGCCGTTTGGATGGACACATTGTTCAAGGACACGTCGATCAAGTTGGAGTTTGTGAAAAAATAGTAGAGGAAGACGGCTCATGGCGCTTTAGTTTTAGTTATGATGCCTCAACTGGAAATACCACGATCGAAAAAGGATCCATCACTGTTGATGGAACGAGTTTAACAGTTGTAGACGCAACCGACAACGGTTTTTCAGTAGCCATCATCCCTTATACTTTTGAGAATACCCGTTTTAACCAATACCAGGTGGGCACAAGAGTCAACCTTGAGTTTGACGTTCTCGGAAAATACGTCGCTCGTTATATGAACCTTTTAAAAAAATAAGATGAGTTACCAATTGCTTTTTTCAGGGTCTTCCATCGAAGTTATGCTTTTAAAAGGCTTGCTTCAAGAAGAAGGTATTTTCCCTTTAGATAAAGACCGAGCCACCTCCGGAGTCCTTGCAGGATTCTACGGAGGCGATATCGTTCAACTAATGGTCAAAGAAGATGATCTCGAGAGAGCAAAAGAAATTCTCAAGGAATTTCAGAGTAATAAAGAAGCTTAAATTCTTTTAAAAAACGTCCTTCTTCAGTTTTTTCCACACACGCAATAACCAGATAAGCATTGCTAAGGCTAGAGCAAATAGACTAAAGGCTTTTGTCGTGTTTCCATAGATTAAATTACCTACAGAAAACATCACAGAATAGATGAGAACAGCGCTGAGTAATGCCGCTAAGATACCTGATGGAACAGTCCATTTTTTATCTGAAGAACTACTCGCAGCTGCTTGTTTTTTCCAACCTGGACCTCCTGGTTTGATTTTATCGTAGAATTTCTGAAGAGTTACATCTGTTTCTTTTGGAGTAGCATAGGTAACCGCTATCCAAACAATTGTGGTAATCAAAACAACAAATGGAAATTTAAACCAAGAAGGGAAGACTCCACCTTCTGCAGCAAAAAGCAATGTCCCTAGGGAGGTGAAATTGAGAAGAATGGAAATAATTCCAGAGGAAACCATCGCAGACAACTCACTCCAGGCATTAATTCTCCACCAAAACCAACGCAGGATAAAGATCAGTCCTGTTCCTGCTCCAAACATTAAAATGATGTCAAAAAGTTGTAAAGCATTTTGTAACACTAGGGCAAATAAAGCAGAAAAAACCATCAGTAATACTGTTGCAATTCTACCTACTAAAACCAAGTGTTTTTCAGAAGAATTTTTTCCAAAGTTGAGTCTGTATACGTCGTTGACAATATATGAAGCTCCCCAGTTTAAATGGGTAGAAAGTGTAGACATATAGGCCGCTCCTAGAGATGCCAATACCAATCCTAGTAATCCAGCTGGCAATTTGGTGAGCATTGCAGAATAAGCTAAATCGTGTCCTAATTTTCCGGCTTCTACATTTGGAAAGGCCGCTTGAATACTAGCTATATCTGGATACACTACTAAGGATGCCAAAGCCACTAAAATCCATGGCCAAGGTCTTAATGCGTAATGCATAATATTGAAGAAGAAGGTGGCTCCAATCGCGTGATTTTCATCTTTTGCAGCCAACATACGCTGAGCGATATAACCTCCACCTCCTGGTTCAGCACCTGGGTACCAAGCAGACCACCACTGTACAGCAAGAGGAATAATCAAAAGCATGATTAGGCTTTCTGTGTCGTTCATATCAGGTAAAATAGAAAGCTTATCCGTCACATTTGACTGAGCCATTAAATTAGATAAACCTCCAACTTCAGGAATATTCACTAAATAATAGGCTGCTCCTATAGCGCCTCCCATAGCCACAAAGAAGAGTATAAAGTCGGTGTAAACCACTCCTTTAAACCCGCCAACGGCACTAAAAATCATCGTGATAGATCCTGCAATAACAACAGTTTCTACAGGGCTTAGTCCCAACATCACTTGACCAATTTTTATAGCTGCTAGTGTAACAGCTGACATAGCCATGATGTTAAAAAGCACTCCTAAATAGAAGGCTCTAAACCATCTTAAAAAACGCGCTGCCTTCCCTCCGTATCGAAGTTCGTAAAATTCCATGTCTGTATTCACATCGGATCTTCTCCAGAGTTTTGCATAGACAAATACGGTCAAAAGACCTGTGATTAAAAAGGCCCACCATACCCAGTTTCCTGAAACGCCATTGGTTCTTACAATATCCGTTACAAGGTTAGGGGTGTCGGTAGAAAATGTGGTTGCTACCATTGAGAATCCGAGTAGCCACCAGGGCATACTCCTTCCCGATAAAAAGAATTCAGAAGTGTCCTTTCCGGATGATTTTGAAACGTAAAGTCCAACTCCGAGAACGATGGCAAAAAAGCCAAAAATAATGAGATAATCAATTGTTGCTAATTGCATAGAGAGAGGGTTTGTTGGTTTTAAGTCTTAAATATATTATTTTATTTCTAATGAATTGCTTTATGTACCTTTGAAAAATGGACTTTCTAAACTACGTCAATCTCAACTTAGAGCAATTTGTCGCTGCTTTTCTAGGAGCGTACATTCTCGGTGTCTCTAAGGCAGGTGTGAAAGGAATTGCAGTACTTATCGTCACCTTGATGGCCTTCGCATTCGGAGCAAAATCTTCGACTGGAGCACTGATGCCCTTACTGATCACTGGAGACATCTTTGCAATCTTTTACTATCACCGACACACCAAATGGGTATACCTAAGAAGATTTCTCCCATGGATGATGCTCGGAGTTCTCATAGGTGTCTTCGTTGGAAAAGATCTACCAGAACGCATCTTTCAAATCACCATGGCTATAATTATTCTTCTCACAGTGTTGATGTTGTGGTGGTGGGGCAAAAAAGATCGAAAGGTTCCAACACATTGGTCCTTTGCGGGTTTTACAGGAACTATGGCAGGAGTTACCACCATGATCGGAAACTTAGCAGGTGCTTTTTCGAACATTTTCTTTTTAGCCATGAGGCTTCCAAAGAATGAATTTATTGGAACTGCCGCCTGGTTGTTTTTCTTTATCAATTTGTTTAAACTTCCTTTTCACGTTTTTGTGTGGAAAACCGTTACTGTTGAAACTTTTGAAGTCTACCTCTATTTGTTACCTGCAGTTATTGCCGGTCTACTCAGTGGAATTTTTCTAGTTAAAAAATTTACCGATGATTTCTTTAGAAAGATGATCTTAATTCTTACTGCGATTGGAGCGGTACTCTTATTCTTTAAATAAATCTCCATATCCCTCTATGCATCATTTTTTAAAAATACTCCCTCTTTTTTTTAACCTTTGTCTTTTTGCTCAGCAAAAACAAGACAGTATTGTTCCCTTACAACAACTCGATGAAGTTGTTTTAAAGGTGACTAAAATACCGACCAAAAACCTCAGAGCTCCTCTAGCGGCTAGTTTGGTCTTGAGCTCAAAAAATGCTCTTTTAGAACCTCAGCTATCCATCAATGAATCGCTGATCAGTGTTCCGGGAATTTTTGCTCAAAATGCCTTTAATTACAATCAAGATTTAAGAGTTTCGATCAGAGGCTTTGGAGCGAGATCTGCCTTTGGAATTCGAGGCGTCAAACTCATTGTAGATGGAATCCCAGAAACCACCCCAGATGGACAAGGACAAATTGACAACATACTGGTCGGCCTCATCGATCGAATTGAAGTTTTAAGAGGTCCTTCGGCATCGCTTTATGGAAATGCTTCTGGTGGAGTTATTCACATCAATACTTTGGATGAGATCGCGGAAAAAGTTCGAATTAATTTTACCTCAGGCAGCTATGGATTAACGCTGTCGCAAGCGCTTGTCAATTTGTCAAAAAACAACAGCAAATCCCTACTGGCCATCAATCACAGTCAATCTAATGGTTATAGGGTTCATTCGAGTTTTAATCAGTTTCAAACCAATTACAAAAGCATTAAAACCATCAGTGACAGTCACAAACTACTTTGGCAAATCAACTATACCCACAGCCCTAATGCCGATGATTCAGGTGGGTTAACCCTAGACCAAGTTATCGAAAACCCAATGGCTGCAAGAGAGGCTAATATAAACTATGACTCTAGAGAAGCCATCGATCATATCAAGACTGGGCTACAGCTAAGCTCAAAGCTCAAAAGTGCAATTATGTCCAATCACTTCTATGCTGCCCATAGAAATTTTATCGGTTATTTGCCTTTTAAATCAGGAGGCGTTTCCGCGTTCAAGAGATTCTATTGGGGGTTAGGATCTTCGATCAATAGGTCTACAAAAAAAGGAGCGTATCAAATGGGATGGAGTCATGATAGGCAAGTGGATCACCGCAAACGCTATGATAATCTAAACGGTTCGAAGGGGGACTTACAAGAACAGCAGGACGAGCATTATTCCAATACGGCTCTTTATATGAGTTCCCAAACCAATAGAGGGAATTGGTCGATTCAATCAGGAATTCGAGCTGATCATATAGCCCTCTCATTCACAAAAAAGGAGAAACAATCTTATAGTGCCCTAAGCCCAAGTCTTGGCTTACATTTTAAACTGGATTCTGAATCAGGACTTTATACGCGTTACAGTGAGAGCTTTCAAACTCCAACATTGAGTGAGCTCTCCAACGATCCCAATGGATCACTTGGATTCAATACCGAATTAGAACCCACAAAGGCGAAAAATATAGAGCTTGGATTCAAGCACAAAAGTCAAAACAGTCAATTTGAAATTGCTCTCTTTTCGATTCGGTCAAAAGGTGATCTTGTGGCTTATAGTATCGAAAATTATCCAGGAAGAACCTTTTATAACAATGCGGGAAACACCAAAAGAACAGGAATAGAATTCAGTTATTTAAAAAGCTGGAAAAACTTTAGGCTTCAACAGAGTTATTCCTACAGTGATTTTAGATTTGACACTACTGACAATCATCAATACCTTCCTGGAATTCCAAGACACAATTTTTACAATCGCATCACTCAAGATTTTTCAAATGGAATTCAACTAGCTTTGAGTTCCGTTTATTGGGGAACTCTTTTTGCCAATAGCTCTAACTCTGTAGAAATTAAAAGCCAATTTTACTCACATCTGAGCATGAGTAAAAGTTTTGATCGAATTGACATAAAGATGGGTGTCAACAATGTGCTGAACAACGACTATTACGATAATATCAGAGTTAATGCCTTTGGAGGTCGCTATTATGAGCCAGCTCCAAAAAGAAATTTATATATAGGACTCAGCTGGAAACTCTATTAAATTATTTGTCGCAAATGCCCTCTACATAGGATTGTATCCCTGCATTGGTAGCCTCACATGCATTGCCATAGCTAAGACCATCGCAACCACAAACAGGCATGTATTCTTTGGTACAAGGACCCATTTCTACCATAGCAGCATCCAAGCAAGAATTGTCGGCAGCTCCTTTTGTAAAAGTATACGAGATTTCATCATCAGCTATTTGAGGGTTGTCAACATAGTTCAAAATCAAGGTGTTTTCAGAAAGCTCATAGGTATACCTTCGATCGCTATCTGAGAATCCTAAGGTGTTATTTTTTAGATTGAATCGATATACTTTTCCAGGCTCCTTGAAGCTAACAACAGATTTAGTTCCATTAGCAACCATTAATCCTTCCTTGGGGAAAAACCAGATATAGTGTCCTTCAAAATTTGGAGTGTCTCCAAAAAAGCAAAAACAACTCACGTCTTTTAAAATCCACTGTCCTTCTAATTCCGACAAATTAATTTCTTCTGATTCACAGCTTAATAGCGATAGCAAAACTACGGCTAATAGAAATAACTTTTTCATGATTCTGTTTTTTGTAAAATTAAGACAACTCCTTACTAAAAAAAAGGTTTTCGATAAACTGTAACTTTTAATTTCAAAGAGTTTCGTTATATTTAGTGATATCAAAATGTATACCAAATGAAACGATCAGACTTTATTAAAACTTCAGCTTTATTGACCTCTGCTATTGGATTACTACCAAATACAGCTTGTAAATCAATTTCTGAGAACAAATTAAACAAAATTGGACTCGGACTATTTTCTATACCAAAGATTCTAGAAAATGATTTGGAAGGAACTGTCAAAAAAATGGCTGAAATTGGGATTCGAGAGTTTGAAACCTATGGCCCCTATACCTTTAGTGATGATCGAAATAAAGCCTTTTGGGCAGCTGTTAGTAAAGATTTAGGATTTAGTGCTAGTGGCTTTTATGGACATACTCCTGAGAAATTTAAATCAGTTCTCAGTCATTACGACATCAGTGTCCCCTCTATGCATACCGATCTTTACACCTTAGAGTCCAATATAGCAGCTCTTGGAAAAGCGGCGAACACTATGGGAGCCTCCTATGTTGTATTGCCTTCCATTCCAGAAGAAGAACGACCAGATCTAGACGCTTATAAAAGAATGGCTGAACGCTTTAATGAAATAGGAAGACAAGCCAGAGAAGAGGGAATAAAGTTCGCATACCACAATCACGGTTACGGACTCATTCCAGAAGACAACGGGGTGATTCCTCTTGATATTATCCTCAATGAAACGGATCCTGATAAAGTCTTTTTTGAAATGGATTTATTCTGGACTGTAGCGGGAAAATCTGATCCAATAGAGCTTCTAAAAAAACACCAAGGCCGCTATACGATGTTACACCTCAAAGACATGAAAACCATTACTTATTTCGAAGGGAAAGGATCAACCGCTGATGAGTGGATGGAATTATTTCCCTTACTCGTTCCGGCTGGTTCTGGTGAAATTCCCATAGATGAAATCCTCAAGGTCGCGTACCACTCTGGAGTTGAACACTATTTTATAGAACACGATTTAGCAGCCAATCCTTTCGAAAATATTGGATCGGCTTACGATTTTCTAAGTGGTTTAAGATTTTAATAAACCCCTCATGAAAAACCATTTAGTTTTTGCTCTGATGATGTTCCTGGTTCAATCAGTATCAGCTCAAAAAGTTGAGCTCATTGTTCTTGGAACACTTCAAGATGGAGGAATGCCTCATATTGGATGTGAGCAAAAAGTATGTCGAGAATTGATTCAGCATCCAGACCCTGCAAAGAAGGTGGTGTCTTTAGGGCTTATCGATCACGATTATCAAAAAAACTACCTCTTTGAAGCGACTCCAGACATCAGTTCACAGCTGAGTTTGTTAAAAGAGTATTCTCCTTTTCAAAAAGACAAAATACCAAATGGTATTTTTTTAACTCATGCGCATATGGGTCATTATACGGGCTTGCTTCAACTTGGTAAAGAGGCTTTAGATGCCAAAAGTGAAACAGTTTTTGCGATGCCAAAAATGAAAAGCTTTCTCGAAAGTAATCAGCCTTGGAGCATGTTGATCGACCAAAAAAACATCCAAGTCGAATCTCTTGAAAACGAAACTCCTAAACAGCTTACTCCTAACATAAATGTCATTCCAGTTCTCGTCCCTCATAGAGATGAACTTTCTGAGACGGTGGGTTATAAAATTGTAGGCCCAAATAAAACAGTCCTGTTTATTCCAGATATCAATAAATGGTCGCTGTGGGATAAGGATATTCTAACGCAAATTAAAGCGGTCGATTACGCTTTTATCGACGCTACCTTTTTCGATAATTCAGAAGTCGGTTATCGAGATCTCTCGCAAATTCCTCATCCTTTTGTCATTGAAAGTATGGACTTATTAAACAACTTATCTAAATCAGATAAAGAAAAAATCTACTTTATTCACTTTAATCACACCAATCCTCTTGTTGACTTGCAATCCCTCCCTTCAAAAAAAGTAAAATCAGCTGGTTTTCAGATTGCAAGAGTGGGAATGCAGTTGGAGCTTTAGAATTTTTTATGACATTTATCAAGAAGATAAAGCTCTTTTTCTTAAATTAGAAGCTTAGACAAACTAATACTCAAACTATCCCTTAACTATGAAAAAGAAGAACTCAAGAAGAGATTTTATCAAAAAAACGGCTGTCGCTGGAGCGGGATTCTATATTGTTCCTAGAAATGTTTTAGGAGGAACTGGATTTATTGCTCCATCTGACCAATTAGCCATCGTGTCTGTTGGATCAGGTGGAAAAGGTGGGAGCGACTTAAACAATGCCTATAACGGTGGAAAAAACCGTATTGTAGGAATTTGTGATATTGACTTTGAAAGAGCTGGTGAAGCCATTAAAAATCACCCTAAAGCCAAGGTTTATTCAGATTTTAGAAAGATGTTCGACGAACTTAAGTTCGACGCAGCAACGATTTCAACTCCGGATCACAACCACGCAATTATCGCTTATGATGCGATGCAAAGAGGCAAAGGTGTTTACGTTCAAAAACCACTTACTCATACTATTGCAGAAGCTCGTTTGCTCACGATTACAGCAAGAGAAAATCGCGTTGTTACACAAATGGGGAATCAAGGTGGTTCCAATATTGGCGTTATAAAAGTAGAAGAGTGGGTTGCGGCTGGCAAGATCGGAACCATTGACTTTGTAAATGTATGGACCAATAGACCTGTCTGGCCTCAAGGAGTTGGGATGCCAGAGGCTGATGCTGCTCAAAAACCAGCAGACCTCGACTGGGATAACTGGATTGGAACTGCTAGCAATAGACCGTTTACACCGAATCTACATCCGTTTAACTGGAGAGGATTCTGGGAATACGGTACTGGAGCATTAGGAGATATGGGTTGTCACATCTTTGACGCCCCTTATAAAGCATTAAAGCTTGGCTATCCTTCAGCTGTAGAAGCATCAGTTGCTGATGTGTTCAAACAAATGTGGACTCCAGAATACACTCCTGAAGCATGTCCTTTGTCTTCAAGAGTGACTATTGATTTCCCTGCAGATGCAAACAATCCAAAAGGAGTTGTTTTTGAGTGGACCGATGGAGGTATACGCCCCGCAACTCCACCAGAACTTTTAGGAAAATACAATCCTCCTGCAAATGGAATCATCATGAGAGGAAGTAAAGGATACATCACCTGTGATGTTTACGGAGCCAATCCTAAGCTATTTGTAAACGGTGAAGATCCAGTAGCGTTTGACACCAGCAAACAAGGAAACTTAGATCTTATCCACAATTCAGCGTGGACCGAAGCTGTAAAGGCTGGATTTAATTCCGCAGAGCACAAAGCTTTGACTTCTTCGTTTGATTATGCTGGACCATTCACTGAAACAGTACTCATGGGTAACCTCGCAATACGAGCTCATCAATTGAGAAAGAAACAAGGAAGAGGTTTCGATTATTACGGAAGAAAGAAGCTTACTTGGGATGGTGAAAATATGGAAATCACCAACTTAAAAGAAGCCAATCAATTTGTGACGAAACCCTATAGAGATGGATGGCAACTTGCTAATCTTTAGTAGCGATCGAATACAATTTGAATTAATACAATAAAAAAACAGCCCTTTTGGGCTGTTTTTGTTTTAATAGCGATCTGCTTAATTATTTTCTTTAATCACAACAACTTTGGTGCTGTCATTTTTTTTGATCACTTTTCCATCATCAGAGATGAACAAAAACTCTTTAGCTCCGAATTTAATAGAATCTTTGTCTTTAAATACGTGAACTTTCATAGAGCCCTTTGGGTGTTCAATTCTAGAAGGGAATCTGCTGATAAAATGATCCATATCTCCAGAAGACATATGTTCTGGAAAAGTCAATCTCACATTGAGTTCATTTGGAAAACGAACCGATACACAGCCGCTGGTCAAGCCCAAAACAACTGCAATTAAAAATACTTTCTTAAACATGGCGTTTGGTTTTATTCTAAAGACGATTAAAAACCTCTTTTGTTACACTAGAACGAGACTCCCAAGCCAATATTGAATAAAGGAAGACCATTCTCACTGACCATTGGAACATCATCGAAATTAAATGTCTCAGTGATCGTTTCTGTTATGCCGCTGGAACTTCTCGCAGTAAAACTAACCGATTGTGGCAAGCTACCCATGGCATATCCGAGTTCCATTCGGAAGTATATTAATCCTCCTGTTTTCACCCCAAATTTGAAATTAGTAGTATTAAATCCAATACTAGCAGTACCGCTTCCGGTTTCGGTGGTTCCGTCGAGTGCTACATCAAAAAAGGAAGCGTCCGCATTAAAAGAAGCTAAACCGGCACTAATATATGCCCCTCTTCCTGGTTTTGAAAGGTATAAATTTGCTCCATATTCAAAATAATTTAACTTTAAAGAGCCTGAAAAATCTTCTATTCCCAAATCTTCTGTTGCAAGATCAAATTTGCTCAAATCAGCATATACTGAGAATTTATTTAAAAAAGGTAATTGAAGTTCAGCAGATCCAGAAACGAGGTTAGGAACTCCAACTTTTGCGCCGACAGATACTGTCTTTTGTGCATAGGTAGCAAAACTTGCAAGGGCGATCGCCAATAAAAAAAGTGTTTTAGATGTTTTCATATCCTAAAATTAAGTTGTTATATAAGTTTAAGATATGAAAAAAATTGACATTAGTCAATTGCGACATTCCATTTTGATATAACCCAATGCTTTACAATGCCGTTTTTTACATAAGGATCACTATGAGCAAAGTCACTTACTTTAGAAGGAAGATCTGTTTTAAAAATAAGCATCCCTTCGTCTTGGGGATCCTCTAAAGCGCCTGCTAGGATCAATTCACCGGACTCTTTTGCTTTGGATGCAAGTTCTAGATGTTCCGCTCTGAAAGGAATTCGAGCTTCTAAATAGTTCTCAATAAACTTGTAAAACAAGACGTAATACATAAAAGTTAATTAAAGAATGATTTGTCAATTTTATAATCTATAATGCGTTTGTCTTCAGCTGATTTTTCGGAAGTAATCAAATCGTAATCAATCTTTAACATTGTTTTGAACTTGTAATTAATCTTGTCGATTAATTGATTCTTCGTTCTCATGTTATGAGAATAATTGTGATTGGGGTTTTCTACCAACACCAGTATATCAGATGAATGTACCGTGTCAAAATCTAAAAGTAGATTGATCACCTCGAGTTCCTTGGGTTCAAATTCA
>Ga0181580_10002723_pt1 | contig 14354 bp, 30 predicted proteins | sample 071ome_23_FD_132413 | JGI IMG/M metagenome (GOLD analysis project Ga0181580, IMG submission 132413) | Coastal salt marsh microbial communities from the Groves Creek Marsh, Skidaway Island, Georgia - 071403BT metaG (megahit assembly) | ecosystem: Environmental > Aquatic > Marine > Intertidal...
TATACCCACTATATATAGTATGCTAATAAATCTATTTAGGGATTAGGCCTGCTTTGCGACTCCAGCAGTCTGGATGATTCTATTAGCCATTCTGTTGTTATTCTTTAATGATTTTTGCCATTTGAAAAAAACAAAATGCAAGTAAAAACAATAATATCCACTTCATTTCTTAAACCAATCTCCAGATTTTATTTCTGGATAACCCTTATGTCTAACTAAAAAATAAGCATAAACGCCTTGTTCTCCATCAATCTTGATAGGTTTATCTTGATACAACAAAGGAACACCTTCCATTAAGTCCAGATATTGCTTAGTGTATTTATCAATTTCCCAGATTTCACCCACTATGGATGTTGTGCCACCTTCAACTATGCCAGGGAAAGCACCCACATCAACCATTTTATATATACCATATGTAGTAGTATTCTTGATAAATTCAGCTTGACCCAAATCCTGCATATCCTTTAAGACACCACTTCTAACATCACCTTCACGCAATGTACCATATACGAATACTTTATATTCTTTACTCATACTTCATTCCCCCATACATCCCAACCATCTGGTTTTTCTCTTGCAAATAGCTCTATTCTGGGCAAATCACCACACAATTCAACTATTCTTTGTCTTACTGTATCTGGTTTCTTAGAATGTTTCATAATTCTATCATCCACAATCTGGTGAACACCAGCACTAATTCTTTTAGGATTACCCTTTGTTCCAAGTAAACATATCTCACTGTTACTTCTAGTCCAATAACCAAGACCCCAGAACCAACTATCCGAGATTTTATTACGCTTTACCCAATTAAAACCAATTGTTTTATAGGTAAAACCCCAACTTTCAAGAACTTCAATTCCTTCTTTAAGTAATGGAAAAGTTACCCAGATAAATAATACACAATCATCACCCACTATATGTTGTATAGGTAAGTTTTTAATATCTTCAATGTTCATTACTGGATAATGATTATCAGCACTTCTACCCTTACCTTTATCACTATAAGTTTTAAACGACCAAGGAGGGTCCGCGTATATTATGTTGTATTTTTTTGTATAATTATGCAAGTCCATGTATATTTTACTTTCTGCCATTCAAATTTTTGTGGAGGTGAGGGGAATCGAACCCCTGTTTGTGTAGTCTCCACGCAGTTACGATTACACTACACACTAACCCAGTCACCCCCTAGTCCTTTAAACTAAATTCAAATTTACCTGTTTTTAAAAACTCCTTTTGTTCAGCATAAAAATCCCATTTAGGTATAGATACATCTTCAGCGTCATACTCAATGTTGTTTCTATCCCATTCTCTAAGGCATTTTTCTAAATCTCTAAGTGTTGAAAGTGTCATATTAATTGGTTTTTTATTACGCCAATATCTCAATCTTTCAGACAATGTATGGTCTTTTTGAGATACATAGTCAGCTAACTTACTAAAATTTATATTTCTTTTAGAAAATTCATACTCTAACTGCACAACATCTAGTATGTTGTCTAAATCATCATTAGTAATTAAACCCTTATAAATTACAGAATTTTTTTCTTTTGTTCTTAAGTTATCACTAATAGCTTTATAAGTATCATATTTAGGTATTCTGCGTTTTGATTTTACACTACGAATATAACCTCTGCCTAAACCCAAGGCTGTTTCTAAATCAGACATAATCATTCCAGCATTTACAAACCTTTGAAATACTTCCCAAAATTTGTCTTCTTTGATTATTCTTGTTCTGCGTAAACCACTCATTGTTCTCCCTTCTTTAAAGATGGCTCGGCAGGAAAATTCCTAGGAAGAAAGGAGGCAAAAAACCTAGGCGAAACCCTACCGAGCCTAAACCTAAGTTTATTTTACCTCTCATTTCCACACTTCCTCGTTTTTCCTATGGTCTTCTTCCCATACCACAGTTGCCACTATCTACTTGTGATTGCGTGCAATCCTCTGGCATAATGCTTGAATCTTGTAGTTCTTCTTCAGTACATTCGTGACCATTGCAAAAGTAAAGCCATTCCACACCATTGTGATTAATTTTTTCTTGTTCTTGTTGAAAAATTAAAGCATCTTCTGGTGCAAAAAAATGACTAAAACCCCCAATATTTACTAATAAAGATAAAGTTAATCCCCAAATCATATTGCTGGTAACTCCACTTCTTTATTTATTACATCAATAGCTAAAACTTTATTTGCAATACTGTTAGATATTTCACTACCAACACGCAAGTTCCAGTTTTCCATTTCTAAATCATATCGTTTAATATCTTCATTAAGTGAATGCACCAATACTTCACGAGATTTTTCTAGTATTTTATTCATCTCAGCTAAATTTAATCTTTTAGCCATTACTTCCTCCTATTCATATAAGAAATATACCTTTGCATATCTCTACGAAATTTATTATCCCTACCAACATGCCAGCCATCACACCAAGGGCAATCGTATGGTTTAACACGAGAACCCCTAGTTTGACCAGACCTTTTATTGTTTAGTCTATGAGCTTCTGTTTCAGCTTCTGCACGAGTAAGTTGTCTTTTCCTACGACAACCATAACACTTAGGGCAGTTGCAATCAGAACCAGTAGCATCCAACCAACATATTTGAGGTTTAAATTCTTCACTCATTGTCCAATACTTTTTCAAGTTGCTTGTCTAAGAAATACTCAGACTTACCCTCGTATTGAGACCACAAGTGTAGACCACAACCGATAGCCATAGCACATCGCTTTAAGCCATCAGATACTGCATCTTTTAATCTTGCACCATCTGTTTTCCAGTTAAATGGATTTTCAACATCACCAGCTTCTTCAACTGTTACAAGTTGTCCATCAACTTCAATAGTCAGAGCTAAGACACAGCCAACAATTATTGATTTAATATTGCCATCTTTGTCTTTAACTTCTTCTCTTAAAATTTCCTTAACCTCTTGAGAGTATGGTCCTATAACAGATAACAATCTCTGTCTAATAACAGAGTGCTGTATATAGTCACCAAACTTTCCTTTAGGTGCAGAGTGTATAAACTCTTTAGGAAATGGTCTTGATAATTCGTGTAATTGTTTCACAATTCCTCCAATCTTTCTTCTTATATTCTAATTATCATTTGCCCATTGGTCAAGTTCTTTTGCACTTTTAACCTTGTCTTGTATGGTTTGTAGTTCCTTTTGACTTAACCTAGGTTGTACTGTTTTGAGATTAGCCCAATGTTTTGTAAGGCTTGTAGGCGTTGCCTTAAAGCCAAAGCTAAGAATATGATTTCTTGCTCTAACTGGAATATCTCTAACATCTATGTTTATATCTTTAAGCTCTTTAGTTGCTTTGTTCAACTGCCCTCTAGCACTTGCTGTAAGCTCGCTAGGGTCATAACCCAGTGTATTACAAAGCACACTAAAGATTTTCTTGTGCTCACTAGAAATGTCTATTACTGTTTCTTCAAAATCTGGAAACTCATATGTATTTATTGCAACTTCGTTGCTATCAATATTGTCTTCTCTTGTCTTGTCTTCTCTTGTCTTGTCTACGCTGGACATCCCCTGGACGTCCCCTGGACGTCCTTCGGACACATTCTTACTAAATTTATTAAGGTTAACAACTTCATATGATTCAGACTGGTCAATTATGACTGCTGGTTCCCACTCTCTAGTAGTGTTTACTGTGCCATTAGACCTATTTTCATTGGTTTTTGCGTTACTTCTTTGTCTAGACTGTCTCTTGCGTTCAGCATCTTTTTGTCTAATTTCAATGAGTGCACCTGTATATTCCAACCAGTCATGGATAATTAATTTATTATCGACCTCATCTAACCAACCAAAATTTATTAATGCCTTAACAAATTTATCAGCGTCACCCTCAAATTGTGCAGCGAATGGAATAAAATCTTTATATCTAGTAACATCTCCATCTTCTGCGTAATCAACTGCCCACCACCACATTAAGTGCAAGTGTCCAATTGTTTCTGGTATTGATATATCTAGCTCTTTGGCTAGTAGTCTTAGCTTAGGGTGTGAACCTAAAGCCTGTTCGGATTTAATCCAAGCCATTTTCTTCTCCTTCTTTCCACATATCTTGTAGTTTAGCAACTATATTTTTTAACTCACTTAATCTACAAATAAACAGTCCATCGTTAGTTTGATTAGGCATATCAACTTTAACAAAAGGTTTGTCTGTTTGATTTGTTTGTACTGCATAATCATAGCTTTGAGTTTCAGCTTTAGCAAATTTTCTATAGTTGTCCTCAACTTGATTACCACTCTTTACTTCAAATCGAATGGGTGCGTTCCAGAATTCTTCTTGAGAACTGCTTCCTATTTCTCTATCTGGAACACCTAGTAATTCTTTTGCTCTGTCTTGCTTAACTTTGCTAGTATTTCTAATTTGAGTATTTCGTTCTTGAACTAAAGATTTTCTAATTTTTTCTAAAACTTCTTTGTTTTCTTTACTTAAGCTCATTGACTCTCCTGCCCTCCAACAAAGCAAAGAAAGTTTTTTCATCCATACAATATATAGTAGGTTCTCCATCTGGTGTTCTTCTTTGTTGTCCTTTTTGTTTTACTAATTTTTTCCAAGCAATAACTACAGGGTGTCGGCCTGCTTTGCGTTTTGCTTTAGCTAAACCTTGATGTAAATTAAATGCTTGTCGGCTTTTACATTCCATAATCCAACGCTCATTAGGATGCATAAAATCTACTCTAAAAAACTCTACATCACCCTCATCATTGTTACCACCTTCAGCTAAACGCCTAGCTTTATGGTGTGCGTTATATTTATTAAGTGTTTTTACTTGGTGTGTTTCAAATGTTGTGCCTTGTTTCTTTGGTTTGTTTACCATTATTTCCTCCTATTTAATACCTCCAGCTTGAATGTTTTAAACTCTTCACTTGCGAAGTCTAAAGGTTTTCCGAGTTCATTCCAGATTGTATATGGTGCAGAAAATTTTTTTGGATTATTCATAAAATCTACGACATCAACAGCTCTGGATAACATTCCTGTACCCCACAATGCTTTACCAAATTTACCTAAATCAGTCCAGTCATTAACCATAGTCTGCATTCGTTCAGTAAACATTTCTTCTTGCTTTTTATCAGCATATTGAGAAAAGAACTCATCTGCCGCTTCAAGCAAAGCATTATTAATAATTCCAAATATATCTACTGCAATAGCTGGCTCTAAACTATTAGGACAACTTGGATGGCAATCCATATCAAATGGTGCACCACACAAGTTACAATTTTCAGTTTCGTGTTGGTTGCTATTATCAGCAGGGTACATAGTCATACGCAAGTATACCTCCAAACAAAAACCTAAGTAGCTTTTGTTCTTACTTGTCTAAAATCCATATCAAGCTCTTCCCATAATTGATAAGTTAACCTACCAGATTTAAATATAATTTTGCCTTTATCCATATTCTCAATACTGTTGTATTTCAAAACAACTTTGGCATCATAATCTTTTGAAATATTTTCAGCCAATTTAAATGGAGGTGACCAAGCACTATCAAATTGAAACTCTAGGTAATCCTCATGATTTACTACTAATTCAGTATCTACATCACCCCATTTTGTTCCATAGTTTTTAACATTCCAATCGTACCAATTAGTAGCACCATATTGTTCAATCAATGATTGTTTTTCGCCAGTTGTTAATTCTCTAACTTTCCAACGAGGCTCTAGTTCACCTTTGAGAATTTTAAAATACTCTTCATCCATTTTTGGAGGTTTTACTATTTTATCTTGTAATAAAAAGTACTGAACAGTATCTCCAGTTCCAGCTACATAAGTTAAATCATAAGGTAAAGGATATAAATTTTTAGCAATGCTATAACCTTCAATTCCCTCATGTTCTCCTATTTCAGTAACTGTATCTTTAATTTCTTTTATTTTATTTTCGGATGTCTCAATTGACATCTTGTTGTGTACCCAATTTGGCATACTTCCTCCTTATGATTTCTTTTTACTAGGGTCTATCCAACCTCTAGTTCTTGGTTGCTTAAACTTATGATGCTGGAAGCATTCAGTTCTAGTGTTGTATTGTGATAAAACTTGCTCACAACCTTTTTCAGAACAGACCCTTCCTTTACCATAACTTTTTCCTTTGCGTGTAGCATATCTTGTCTTGCTACCACTTATATAAATACTACTCATTTTCGTACCTCTTAACTTTCTCTTCACAAGTTGTACAGCAAACTAATACTTGTTCAACTATTATGAAATCTTTTGGTTTTGTTTTACAAACAACACATAAGCTATCTGTCATTCTTCTTCAAACCATTCTTTTGGAAACTGATGTTGTTCAGCTTTCATAAATTCATATTGTTTCAATTCAACATAATAGTCCAAACGAATTGAAACAAAGTTACAGGCAGTACTAATTGCTTGTGCGATTCGTACTAACCAACCATCTATCCTTCTTCCGATTTCCATAATTGTCTCCATTTCTTTTCATTACCCCAACACCATTTGCTAGAGCTCCAATCATTCCATTGTGTCTTACCATAAATATCTTCAGCTAAGTGACTAGCCATTTTAATATTATAATAAGCAGTTAACTGTGCTTTTTGCATACTAAACCCTGCACTTGTTAGAGAAACTTTTTCCTCTGTGTAAGGTTTATCGTTATACATAACTTGATAACTATTCCACATTGGCATATCATATTTTTCAGCTACCCAGTTCCAAGTCCAACTCACAAATTGCATTAAGCCACTGTCTTTGTTGTCTTTACGAACTACTGCTTCTCTACCTCTGCTTTCGCACCAACCTATTCTTACAGCTACAGGGATATTTTCTTCCTCAAAAAACTCAACATAATGTTCTGCATATTGTTGCATTGATTGAGGAACATTTTTATCACAAGACCTGTGTTGCTCAATCATATGAGTTTCGTTCATACCATTAGGCAACACAGTAGCTAAAAATATTAGGCACTCAGCAATCATTTAGAAACAAGCATGGGTGACATTATACTCTTCATCAAAAGTATCTTTAGTTAGCATTTCAGTTTGAGCATTAAGTTTCCAACCAGTTAATTTACCATCAACACAAGTTGGATAAGGCTCACCTTCTTTGTATGAATCATAAGCATCTCCTATGATTTGCTTACCTTCTTTTTCTAACTCAAAAACTGCTTTCTTGAAGTCATCATTTTGATAATTAGACCACCAATAAACAGTCTCGTTCCATTGCTTATTATTTGTAGGGTCAACCATTGTCTTGGTTAATTGTCCTTGGAATTTATATGTTTTCATATAGTTCTTCTCCTTCTTTCCATATAAAAGAGTATAGGAACCCAATACCTTTCTGTCAAGTTATTAAATTGTATAAGGTGTAGGTTAAACTAACTCTAAAATTTTTCCAGAGTTAATAAGTTCCCTAGCAGATGTACTTGCTTGCTTAACACTTTTACCACCAGTCTTAGCTAATGGAACATTCGAGTTAATGCCTAAGTTATCAATTTGATAAATCTCAGCATCAAATCCAAGCATAGCTTGGTTCCAAACAACTACGACTTCGTAGTCTTTATGTATAAACGAAACTGGTACATCAGTTGCATATACTCTCATCTTGTTTTTATTATACACATAAAAAAATTTTTATTGAGTATTTTATTTAACTTCTTTGTCGAAATGAACTTGACAACCTAAATAGATTTAGTAATATTATTTATAGGAGGTAATTATGACAAATAACTTAAAATCAAATTTAACAAAAACAGATTTTAATTATCAAGATTGGCTTGATGGTTTTACTCAAAAAATAGAATCAATACCATACATATCAGCTTGGACTGGTCATACAGTAAAGATTGTAAATCAACAAACTAAAAAAATAGATTTTGCAGGTAACTGGTCTATGGACAATGAAGAAGACATTGTTGCTTTATCAAGATTAGTATATGATTACTATTCTCGTAAACATTATTTTAGTTATAGATTTGATAGTGTAGATGGTTGGGTAGCTCAAGATAAAGATAGTCACCCAATGAATTTTGGAAACACAGTTGGTTTCGGTATGTATAGCCCTACTCAAATTGTAAATAAATTTGCTGAATGGTCTAGTAACCCTACTGCTCATAAAGTTCTTTGGAAAGTAGCAGTAAATCTTGAGGGTAGAGGTCAAGATGGTAATGCAATTTTTGTTTATTTTCCAGAGTACAACACAATTAGAAGATTGGGTTACTGGGAATATAAAACATACTGGTTGACTAAGTACATACCATATAAAATTAAAAATAATTATGGCTGGAAATCTTGGACAAATATTAAACAAGGGTTGTCAAAATGAACTTGACAACCTTAGTAACTTTTATTAAAGTTAATAAATTAAATAGAAAGTAGGTTATTTTGGATTACGATAAAATCAATAGTAATAAAAGCAAACACGCTTTTGTTGTTAGGGCAGGTGTAAATCTTGCTAATTCTTTTGAAAGTATATTTCACGAAAATCTTCTTAGATTGATGCATATGGATTGCAAACCAGCCTTTTGTGACAATGGTGACTGGGATGGCGAAATAGCACTTTACGAAGATATCAGTAAAGTTGAATCTCACCATTCTTGGTGTGACAAAGAAGATATCTCTTATTCAAAAGTAGAACTATTTGAAACCTTATTAAACCTTAGCTGGTCACAAAAGGCTCGTGAAAGGTTTGATAATCTACTAACAAATTTTGAACAATGTGATTGTGGATTTCAAAAATCTATACGCACAGGATTGTGTGCTCATTGTTCAAATATAAACTCTAGGGAGGTTGTAAATGGCTGATAAGAAAGTCAAAAGAAAAATAACTGGCGAGGAAATCGCTTTTTGGTATAACGATAAAGGTGTCGTTATTGCTAGACAGTTAGTTCGCTGTGCACCTTTGGAACATGTATGGGATAATCCTATACCAGAGGAAAGCAGTGGAGAAATTTGTGTTAGGTGTAATTCTATGCCAGAAGATGTTATGGATGACACTCAATACGAAGAATATATTCCAGTAGTGGATAAGGAGGTACCATTCTAATGGAAAATGTTAAATTAATTGTGAACATGGATATGTTCCAAATAGAAGTTCCTAATGGATTGTCTGAAAAAAAATTAAAGAAGAAAGTTCATAAGGAAGTATTAAAAGCTGTAGCTAGTGGAAAAGTTGGCTATGGATGGACAGGAAAGAAGGTGACAAATGCCTAGTAAGTTTAGATTCAACGAAGAAGATAAACAAATAATTAGCCAGTATTGGTTTACTGGTTGCACAAGGAGTGCAAATCAAATTTGTGGTACTCATGGTGTAAAACATAGAAGAACACCAGACTTAGTTACTTTTACAAAGTTAGTTGAGTTATATCCAACTGCACCATTGCAGGCTTGGGGTGAAGTCTTTAATGTAACAAGAGAAGCTATCAGAGTATTGCATATGCAAATATCTGATAACAAATCTTGGAGAAATACAAGACAAGAAGCTATGTTTGGTTCAGAGCCAGATAAAGAAAAGTTTAATATGTTTTTTGATAGGTTTTCTTCAAACATTACAGATACTAAATCAGAAATATTAGATGCTTGTAATTTATCACAAACTGAATTAAGTCATTGGTTAAGAAAAGACACTAAGTTGAATGAGCAGTATGAAAATGCAAGAGCTAAGAGGAAATATAAAAAAGATTTTCCTACTCATATGACTTGTTATAGATGTGGTATAGAAAAACCAGTTGATGAGTTTGGTGCTAGTAAAAACCATGTAAATAGAAAAGCTAGAACTTGTAAAATTTGTAACAGAACACAAGTTAAAACTTATATGTTAAAAAGAGCAGAAGAGTTTGACCCAACACAAATAGACAAAGGTAAAGTTTGTCCTAAGTGTAATACATACAAATCAAGAGCTAGTTACAACATAGCTAAAAATAATAAGGGTGGATTGCAAGCACATTGCATAAGGTGTCAAGATAAAATGCAAAGAGCTAATCCAGTTAGAAAAGCTAAATTTGTTGATGCAGGTTTTGATAAATCTCATTACGACTGTGTAAACTGTAAAAAGTCTCAACCAGTAACTGAGTATTATTTAATTAGATTCGTACAGAATGGTAAATTTAATAAGATTATGACAGATACTTGTAGAGATTGTGTGGATGACTTTTATACAACATTAGCTGACAAAAATATAACTAAACCTAAATTTGTTCAACTATATAGAAGTACATGTATGTACAAAAAAGGATTAACAAATCTATTTGATTTAGTTGATAAGCTAAATGCTGAATATGTTTCAGACAATTATGTTGGGAGATACGATGGTATATAAACCTAATGAGTTTCCAGTAGGTGTTAATGAAGTTGCAGAAATTCTAAATGTAGAACCTGCAACTGTTAGCACTTGGAAGTCAAGAAAGTTAATGCCTAAAGTAGATGCACTTTTAAATAAGGGCACTACTCGTATTTGGAGAATAGAAACAATACTTGAATGGGCTAACGCTACAGGGCGTAATTTAGATAAATTGACCATTGAGCAAGCCTACATCCGAGCAATTGGCGATAATATTGAGAGTTTCAATAAAGAAACTGTTAGAGATATTGATAATAATTGGGATAGTATTGGGAGCTTTAATGAATAAATTTTGCTTAATAAATTTATTTAGGTATACTACATATAGTATGTTTGGGTTAAAAAGAAGAGAGCCAGAAAACTGGCTCTCAACTCAACAGAAAGAAGGAAGTAATTTATGAACAACCAAATTAATGAAAGTCCAAATAATTACGACTTAGATAGATTATCTCACGCTTTGGATTTAACTGTGAAAATGTCGAGGGAAATTGACAACACTGAAAATCTTGATGAGTTAACCTATGCTGAGGAATACCCTTTAAGTGACATAAACAAATTTATGGAACTTATGAATAGGGTTGACCAAGTTAAAAGGGCAGTCAGTAAGATACAGCAAGATATGAAAGATGTCTTAGCTAATGAGTTCAAAGATAAAGCAGTAAGAGTTGGCGACAAGATTATTGTTGGTAAGCCTAACAAGACTTGGAAACCTTACGATAAACAAAAAGTAATGGACTATGTAGGTGATGACTGGAAGCTAGTTGTTAATCCTACATTTAGAACAACAGGGATTAAAGCTCTGGCAAAAGAAAGAGGGCAAGACCCTAATGTTATATTTGAAAGTTTATTTTTCGCAGAAGAGACTGGCAATGTAACAATACTGCCAGAGAGTAGAGCACCTAAGTACTTACAACAGTTAAGTGACTTAGAAGTTAAGCAATTAGGAAAAACAGGAGAAGATAATAATGAAAAGTAAATTTTGGCAATGGGTAGACAGTAATGAAAGTTTGACCCTCAAATCAGAGATGGCATTTAGTGCAGTTATTAATTGTGTTATGACTGCTGTTGCTTTGGACTATTCATCAGAGCAAGCAGAGAAGTTAGCAGTTGCACAGGGTAGTTTGTTTCAAAAAATGCAGTCAATGGGTGGAAGTCAACTACAAGAAATGTTATGGAATAGAGAAGAAGGCATGAGTATTCAAGAGTTCGTTGATAATGTAAACGAACTGTATACTTTTGTCGTACTTAATCAACACGAAGATTTAGGTGGAGATGAGTATATGAGAGAGTTTATTAGTGAAGTTAAAGAACTAATAACAGAAAGAGGTGAATAATGCCCCATGAAGTAGAAACAATGTTTAGTGCAGTTGAGACACCATGGCACAGACTCGGTAATGTTACTGAGGGTGCTTTGAACTCAGCTGAAGCTATAAAAATGGCAGGTCTTGATTGGACAGTCAGCTTAAGAGGTGTAGCTACATTTGGTCATGGTAAAGGTCAAGATGAAGATAGGGTTATACCTATTAATGATACATTCGCTACTGTAAGAGATAGTGATGAAAGTGTATTGGGTGTAGTAGGTAAAAGATATGAGCCAATACAAAATAGTCAATGTTTTGATTTCTTAGACAGAGTTTTACCAGACTTTGATGCTAAGTATGAAACAGCAGGTTCATTATATGATGGCAAAGTTGTTTGGATGTTGTTGAACTTAGGTCAAGATGTAGTAGTAGGAAACGATAAAATTGTTCCTTACTTGCTATTGACTAATAGTCACGATGGCAGTACTGCAATCAAGGCCATGACTACACCAATTAGAGTTGTGTGTGCAAACACATTATCTTTGGCAGTAAATAACTTTCAATCAAGTTTCTCATTTAGACATACTAAGAATGTCGAGAATAGAATTGAACAAGCTAGAAACTCATTAGAGTTGTCTTACAAATATGTAGATGGCTTTGGTGAAGAAGTTGAAAAATTAATTGAACAACAGGTAACAACTGATAAGTTCAATGAAATGATTGACTTGTTAATGCCTTTACCAGAATTGGCAGAAGACAATTCAAATATTCAACACTACGCAACTATAAATAGTCAGCGTGCTGTTATGATTAACAACTTTGAAAATCCAGAGTTTGATGAGCATAAGAATACTGCTTGGTCTGTGGTAAATGCTATATCTAATTATGAGCAATGGATAGCACCAGTCAGAGGTCAAGGCAGAGATTTGCGTATTATGGAACGAACAGTTAAAGGTACACAATCACCTATGACTAATTCTGCACATAGAATGCTTATAGCTGATAGATATTAAAATAACAGAAGGGTGAAAACTTTGAATAATTATGTGGGTACATGTGTCACTTGTAGTAAAACTATAATGACCGATAAACATGGGCAGTCTAACGACCAACCATTGTATATCAGATTTTATGGTGGCTATGGTGACTTTTATGACAACTGGTCAGACAGTGAAGAAGAGAGTGTTAATTACATTCCTTTCTGTCATAAGTGTGCCCATAGAATAGTGAGACTTATGGGTAGAAATATAATTAAGTATGTAGACCCCCTTTCTACTACTAGCCATGTAAGACCTCACAAGTACAACAGGGATAGTGAGAGTGTGTCATTGTGGCATTTTGGCTGGGATAATGTAACTCTGCGAGGTTACATCTCAGCCTGCTTTCACTACTTTAGACTTGCTGGTTTTAAAGGTGTAGGTTTTGCGTTTATTCATTTGTTTCATATACAAAATTGGGATAGCGTTAATAAATCTATTAACAGTTATATTCCTACAAAGTTTAATATTGGATTTTTAAGATTGCCTAGACCTTTAGGTTTAATCTTAACTCGTAAATTACAAAAGGAAGGTATTCAATGGAAAGGCTAAACAAGAAAGAATGGGTAACCATTGTACAGTGGCTAAAATTAAGATTTAGTGCTATAAAATGGAACGATGCTGAAATTAGAGCACTGTATGAAGATTTTAAAATGTATGATGCTGACTTAATATGGTCAGTTGTCAATATGGCATACGAAAATAACACAGAGTTTTTTAACGCTAGCAAAATGAAATCAATGTGTAAAGAACAAGCAGTTCAAAACAGTAACTATCCAGCTCTAACTATGGGTGAAGTTATGAACGCTAATGCTGGTGGATTAATTGAGTATTTAGAAATGAACAATTATGATAGTTTTGCACACGCAGTTTGGGATGCAAAAATGAAAAGACTTAGAAGTGGTGGTGCACTAAAACACGAAGACACCAATTGGGATTTAGAAGCTACTTGGGAAGATAGTAAAGACAGGTGGCTACAAGTTTTCAATGCACATTATCCTTTGGATAAATTGCGTGAAAAAAGAGATAAAGCCAGAAATAAGGAGAGATATGGCAACGAACAATAATGTAACCTTTGTTGGTCAAATAATGAAACCAGAACTTAGGTACACCAATAATGGTAAAGCAGTAGCTTCAACACGAATGGTAGTTAAAACACCAGGCGATGGTGAAGATATGTGGCTTAATGTTGTAGCTTGGGAAAACCTTGCTGTCAACTTGGAAGTATCATTTCCAGAAAACTCTAAAACATTACGAGTTGTAGTTACAGGTCGTATGCAAGAGAACTCTTGGCAGGGTAAAGATGGAAATACCAGAAAAAATATGGAAATCGTAGCTGATAATATTGCAGTATCTTTAGATTATGCAACAGTTAGTGGTGTTAAATATTCTGGTGATGGTTCTACAGTGCAAGAGTCTAATTACAATAGCAAAATAGATATGGCTAAAGATGTATTAAATGCATCAGAGCCAGTTGCTAGAACAGACTACGCAGATAACGAAGCACCATTCTAAAATGTCTGACAAACTTATTAGCCAAGAAATCTTAGATTGGGCTAATGATGATTTAGGCGAAACTAAGGAAGAGACAATTCAAAGTGCCCAATTAGGTCTTTTCCTTAGCGAGCCTAAAGACTTAGAACATCCAGACATTGACAGTTCACAAATTGTCAGAATTAAATATATGTTCGCAAGTAATCGTAATAAACCAATCTGTCATAATGAGTTCATTGAA
>Ga0181580_10002724_pt1 | contig 14354 bp, 14 predicted proteins | sample 071ome_23_FD_132413 | JGI IMG/M metagenome (GOLD analysis project Ga0181580, IMG submission 132413) | Coastal salt marsh microbial communities from the Groves Creek Marsh, Skidaway Island, Georgia - 071403BT metaG (megahit assembly) | ecosystem: Environmental > Aquatic > Marine > Intertidal...
ACCGCCCACCTATGGGCTGGAGATTCCACCGCTGAATCAAGGCGGGTGGCATTTGATTGTCGGCCTGTTTTTAACCGCGTCGCTGGCGTTTTGGTGGGCTCGCACCTACCGCCGCGCCCGCGCCCTGGGCATGGGCACGCACGTGGCGTGGGCATTTGCCGCGGCGCTGTGGCTGTACCTGTGCTTGGGCTTGTTCCGCCCCATTCTGATGGGTTCTTGGAGCGAGGGCGTGCCGTACGGCATCTTCCCCCACCTGGACTGGACCGCGGCGTTCTCGCTGCGCTACGGCAACTTGTTTTACAACCCGTTCCACGCCTTGTCGATCGTGTTTTTGTATGGCGCCACGCTGCTGTTTGCCATGCACGGCGCCACCATTTTGGCGGTCACGCGGTTCGGCGGTGAGCGTGAGATTGAGCAAATCATTGACCGTGGCACCGCCAGTGAACGCGCTGGTTTGTTCTGGCGCTGGACCATGGGCTTTAACGCCACCATGGAATCGATTCACCGTTGGGCGTGGTGGTTTGCGGTGTTGTGCCCCATCACCGGCGGCATTGGCATCTTGCTTACCGGCACGGTGGTAGACAACTGGTACCTGTGGGCCATCAAGCACGGTGTGGCGCCACCCTACCCCGACGTATTCCCCGCTGCGGTCGACCCCGCGCTTAGCTCAGGAGGCTGAACATGTTGCATTCATCCAAACTTTGGTTAACGCGGGGCGCCAAGCTCGCGGCGTTGGCCTCGTTGGTGACGCTGGCCGCGTGCGAGCGCCCCCCCATGCAAAGCGAGCAAAGCGGCTACCGCGGCACCGGCATGGTGCAGGTGGTGAACCCGCGCACGCTGGACGACCGCGCAGCAGCCAACACCGTGCCCATGGCCACGCCTATGGCACCGGCGGCGGGTCCAAAGGCCTCGGAGATTTATCAAAACGTGCAGGTGCTTGGTGACTTAAGCGTGGGTCAATTCACGCGCTTGATGGTGGCCATTACCAGCTGGATTGCACCGCAAGAGGGTTGCAACTACTGTCATAACCCGGCGAATTTGGCCGACGACAGCAAGTACACCAAGGTGGTGTCGCGGCGCATGATTGAAATGACACAAAACATCAACGCCAACTGGAAAACGCACGTCGCCGATACCGGGGTAACCTGCTACACCTGCCACCGCGGCCAAGCGGTGCCGGCCGAGGTGTGGTTTAAGGCCGACCACGAGCCCAAGGGCGCGAACTTCATTGGCGACAAGGCTGGACAAAACAGCCCGGCCGCCAGTGTCAAGCTGGCCTCATTGCCCAACGATCCGTTTACACCGTTTTTGCTGGGCGACCACGCCATTCGAGTCAATGGCACCACGGCTTTGCCCACGGGTAACCGCAGCTCGATCAAGCAAACCGAGTGGACTTACGGCTTGATGGTGCACATGTCGGCCTCGCTTGGGGTGAACTGCACCTACTGCCACAACTCGCGCGCCTTCTCCAGCTGGGACGATGTCCCCCCACAACGCGTCAAGGCATGGCACGGCATTCGTATGGCACGTGATGTGAACAACGAATACATCACGCCGTTGACCGAGGTGTTTCCCGCCAATCGCAAAGGCGTTTTGGGTGACTTGGCCAAGGTCAATTGCGCCACCTGCCACCAAGGCGTGAACAAGCCGCTGCTGGGTGCTTCCATGCTTAAGGACTACCCCTCGCTGGCCAGCGGAGCCAAGTAACTTGACCGAACGACCCACCCCCGCAGAGCCCGGCGACGGTGCCCTGTCCGGGGTGGTCGTGGTGTTGTTGGTGGATTTTCATCCGCATCACCAAAGTTGGGGCTGGCGACGCCTGATGCGCGGCGGCGGCGTATGGCGCGAGCAAGCCGGCGCCACCTTTGCCAAGGTGATGGGTAGCGGACACGACGGCGGCTTTACGCTGCGCCCCAGCGCCACCCACCAAGGTTTGGTGGCCATGGTCCCCAACCAAGGACAAGCCCAAGCCCTGCTTGAGAGCGACTTGGCGCAAGGCTATCGGCAGCGCGCCAGACAGTGGTGGGCAGGCATCATGGCGATTCAATCGGCACGTGGCAGTTGGGATGGACACGCTTGGCAGCCATCGGCTGCGCCCAGCTACGCCGCCCCCCTCACCCGTCAGGCCATGCCCATGGCGGTGTTAACGCGCGCCAGCATTCGCCCCGCCAAGGCCATGGCGTTTTGGCGTCATGCACCGGCGGCGCAAGAAGACTTGCAAGCCAGCGACGGCTGTTTATTGGCCATGGGGCTGGGCGAGGCACCGTTGGTGCGCCAATGCACCTTCAGTTTGTGGCGTGACGCCCAAGCCATGACCGATTACGCCCAAGACGGCGCCCACCAGCGGGCCGCAGCAGCGGCCTATAAAAACGATTTCTTTTCTGAGTCGTTGTTTGTGCGGCTGAGTCTGCTGAGTCAGCGCGGGGTGTGGCGCGGCCCCATTGCGGCCCATGCCTGAGCCACACGTGGTGGTGGTGGGTGCCGGTGTGGCGGGCTTGGCCTGTGCCGCCGAGCTTGCCCACCAAGGCATGCACGTCACGCTGTGCGAAAGCGCCGCCGCCGTGGGCGGCAAAATGCGCACGCTTGAAGTGGATGGCGCGGCCATTGATGCCGGCCCCACCGTGATGACCATGCGCTGGGTGTTTGACGGTTTGTTTGCTCGCTGCGGGCAACGACTGGACAATGCCGTCACGCTGGAGCCACTGGCGGTGTTGGCGCGCCACTTTTGGAGCGATGGCAGCGCGCTCGATTTGTTTGCCGACCGCCAGGCCAGCCAAGACGCGGTGGCCCGCTTTGCCGGCGCCGCCGAGGGTCGGCGCTTTGCCGCCTTTTGCCGCACCGCAACCCAGGTGTATCAAGCACTGGAAGAACCTTACATTCGGGCACCGGCGCCCAGCATGGCGCAGCTCACCCAAGCGCTGGGCTGGCAAGGCTTGAGCACCCTCACCCGCATCGGCCCGATGCGCAGCCTCATGAGCAGCTTGCAACGCCAACTGCAGCACCCCAAATTGCAGCAACTCTTTGGCCGCTACGCGACCTACTGCGGCTCGTCGCCGTGGCACGCGCCAGCCACGCTGATGCTGATTGCCGACGTGGAGATGCAAGGCGTGTGGGCGGTGCAAGGCGGCATGGGGGCACTGGCGCAGGCATTGGCCACTTTGGCCCAATCGCAAGGGGCCGAGCTGCGCTGCGGCACAGCGGTAGAGCGTATTGAGCTGAGCGCAGGCCGTGTGAGTGGCGTGATTTTGCAAGACGGCAGCCATCTGCGCGCCGACGCGGTGGTGTTTAACGGCGACCCCAACGCACTGCGCCAGCGCCTGCTGGGCGAGGCAGTGCAAGGCGCGGTGGCGGCCACGCCGCCGCCACGGTCACTGTCGGCGGTTACCTGGGCGGTGCACACCGCCACAGCCGGCGTGGCCATGGACCGACACAATGTGTTTTTTGACGACGACTACGCCAGCGAGTTCGATGCCATATTTGGCGCCGGGCGGCTGCCGCCCAAACCCACGGTTTACCTGTGTGCACAAGATCGTGGCGTGGGACGCGACCCCGCCGCTGAACAGGCCGAGCGCATGCTGGTTTTGGTGAACGCGCCGGCGCGTGGCGACAGCAGCGACTGGCAAGAGGAGGACTGGCACCAATGCGAAACCCATACCATGCGCTTGCTACAGCGCTGCGGCCTGCGCTGGCAGCCGCAACCCCACCACATGCTGCGCAGCACGCCGGTGACGTTTCATCAGCGCTTTGCGGCCTCGGGCGGCGCCCTGTACGGCCAGGCCACGCATGGATGGATGGCGGCGTTCGCCCGCCCGGGGGCGCAGAGCATGGTGCCGGGGCTTTATTTGGCGGGGGGCAGCGTGCACCCGGGCCCGGGGGTGCCGATGGCGGCGCTGTCGGGGCATCAGGCGGCCGTGGCCGTGATGGCGAACCGCGCTTTGACCAAACGGTTCCATCCGGCGGCTACCTCTGGTGGTACGTTGACGCACTGAGCGACTGCGGCCAGCATGGGCTGAGCATCATTGCCTTTGTTGGCAGCGTGTTCTCGCCCTACTACACCTGGGCGCGGCGTGGCGGCGCCCAACCCGACCCCAACCACTACTGCTGCCTCAATGTCTCGCTGTACGGGCCGGCGCGGCGCTGGACCATGACCGAGCGCGGCGCCCGATGGTGCGCACGCGATGCCACCCACTTCACCATTGGCCCCAGCGCCTTGCATTGGAACGGTCGTTATTTGTCGATTCGCTTGCACGAGCGCGCGGTGCCTGTGCCGTGGCCGGTGCGCGGCGAGGTGCGGGTACACCCAACACAGCTGTTTACGTTTAGCACCCCACTGGAGGCGCGCGGCGCGCACCGCTGGGGGCCGCTGGCGCCCAGCGCGCGCGTTGAAGTTGAGCTGCAACAGCCGGCCCTGCACTGGCAGGGCCAAGGCTACCTGGACAGCAACGAGGGCGATGAACCGATTACCGAGGGGTTTGAGGCCTGGGATTGGTCACGCTGCCAGCTGCGCGACGGCAGCAGTGCGGTGATTTACGACACTGAACCATGGCGCGCCGATGGCCAGGTGCTGGCGCTGCGCTTTTTGCCCAACGGCGACATTCAACCTTTTGCCGCGCCGCCGCAGCAGCGCATGCGACGCACGGCGTGGTGGATCGAACGACGGCTACGCAGCGACGCGCCGGTTACGGTGCAAGACCAGCTTGAAGACACGCCGTTTTATCAGCGGGCGGTGGTGCAAAGTGAATTGCTGGGTGAACGCGTCACCAGCTTTCACGAAACGCTGTACGTGCCCCGGCTGCGCTCGTCGGTGGTGCAAGCCATGCTGCCGTGGCGCATGCCGCGGCGTTCGTGAGCCAAGCGCTCAAACAGCTCCAGCATCCACACCACACGTTGCTCTGGGTTACGCCGCACCGGTGTGCGCACCCCGGCGCCATCAACCAAATCGGCGGGCACCGCACCAAGCAAAAACTCAATCGCCGGCACCGCCGCGGGTGGCACCGCGCTGCCTACCTGCGCCGCCGCCTGGGCGTCCATCCATGCCCGCGTAAGTAACCACGCCTTGCGCGAGCGCCCCACCACCGCCCGGCGTGACACCGAGTCAAGGTTGTGGCGCCGCACCTGCGCGCCGATTTCGGCGTACACCCAACGCGCCGCCCAAATCGCTTGCCGACAGTCAGCCGGCAACGCGGCAATGCCCACACTGGCGCGCTCATACAGCGCGCTGGCCTCATCCAGCAAACGCGCCGTGACCCGTTGCAGCGGCGCCGAGGTTTGCAAGCTGGCCATCACCGTGGCCGCGCTTAAGCCTTCTTCACGCAGCCATTGCTCCGGCAAATACACCCGGCCGCGGGCCGCGTCTTCACCCACGTCTCGCACAATATTGGTGAGCTGCATGGCCAGGCCCAGCTCCGCCGCTCGCGCCAAGGTGCTTTGACTGCGCGCACCCATCAGCCAAGCCATCATGGTGCCCACGCTGCCGGCAACTCGCGCGGCGTAGGCGTGTACGTCTTGCAGCGTGTGGTAGCGGCGCCCTTGCGCATCCCATGCAAAGCCCTCGAGCAATGCATCCAGCCACGCGCGCGGCAAATCGTGCTGCTGCACCACCACCGCCAAGGCTTGATCCTCCACAAACGGCTGCGGCGCTTGGGCGTATATGGCGTCTAAACGCTCATGCAACTGCGCCAGCGCTTGCTGGCAGTCGTCGCCCTCGTCCACCAAATCGTCCGCCACCCGACAAAACGCATACAGCACCACCGCGGCGCTGCGCACCCGCGGCGGTAGCCAGCGGCTTGCCGCAAAAAAGGTTTTGGAGCCCCCGCGCATAAGCTCCAAACAAGCCTGCAATTCGGGGGCGATCACAACGTGGCCTTACTGGTTTGGGCGGCGCGCCACGCCTGCACGGTAGGCACCACGGTTTGCAGCGCCTTGGCTGACATCAAAACCCCCGGCACACCGGCGCCCGGGTGCGTGGCCGCGCCAACCAAATACAAACCGTCCACATCTTCGCTGCGGTTGTGCGGCCGAAACCATGCGCTTTGCAGCAACAGCGGCTCCAGCCCAAAGCCCGCGCCCTTGTAGCTGGCCAATCGGTCTTGAAAATCCAACGGCGTCATGAGTCGTGAGGTGGTGAGTTCGGCCCCCAAACCGGGCAGCACGGTGGTCTCCAGCCGCGTTTGAATGGCTTGCCGGTAACGCTCGGCATGGGTGCGCCAATCGGTGCCGCTGTCCAAATGCGGCACTGGCGACAACGCATAAAACGTATCGCAGCCCGGCGGCGCCAGCGAGGGGTCGGTGGCGGTGGGACGATGCAAATACAAACTGAAATCGTCGGCCAAGTGTTTGCGCTTAAAAATATCACGCAGCAAGCCCTTGTAGCGCGGCCCAAGCACCATCATGTGATGCGGCACCTCTTCATAGCGCCGCTTGGTGCCAAAGTACCACACGAACAATCCCATGGAATAACGCCCGCGTTCAATGCGGCTGTCGCTCCAGTGCCGGCGGTGTTCGCGCCGCACCAGGTGTTTGTAGGTCCACGCTGAGTCCGCGTTGCTCACCACAATGTCAGCGGCCAAGGTTTCGCCATTGGCCAATCGCACGCCCGTGGCGCGCCCTGACTCCACCGTAATTTCTGCCACCCGCGCCTGGTATCGAATCGCCACGCCACGCTGCTGCAGCAACTTCACCATGGCGCGTACCAACGCGCCGGTGCCGCCCATAACCGAATGCACGCCCCAGCGCCGCTCCAACGAATGAATCAACGCATAGGCACTGGTCACAGAAAACGGGTTGCCACCAATCAGCAAGGTGTGAAAGCTAAACGCAATACGCAGTTGCGGATGCCGCAGGTGCTTGGCCACCACACCGTAAATGGTGCGCCATGCCTGCATGCGGGCAAAGCCAGGCAAGGCCTTGATCAAGTCCATGAACCGATCAAACGCAATCGAGCCCATGCCCTCAAAACCGATGCGGCGGCAACGCTCAGCCACCTCAACCAAACGCCGAAAACCCTTAACGTCGCGCGCGTCAAATGTCGCGATTTGGCGCTCCATTTGTTCGTCGTTGGCGTTGTAGTCAAAAATGCGACCGTCGTCAAAACGTATCCGATAAAAAGGCTCCATCAAACGCAGGTCCACGTCGTCTTGCAAACGACGGCCACACAGCGCCCACAACTCTTCAAGCAAAAACGGCGCCGTGATGATGGTGGGGCCAGCGTCAAAGGTGTAGCCGTCTTGGGCAAACACATACGCGCGGCCCCCTGGGCCGTCGAGTTGCTCGAGCACCTGCACCTCGTACCCCATCACGCTCAGGCGTATGGCGGCGGCCAAGCCACCAAAGCCACTGCCAATCACCAACGCCTTGGGCCTTGGTGTGGGCTCGCCACTTGCGCGCGCCTCGTCGGTGTAATACGCGTTCATCCACCCTCCGCTTTGATCGCCGTCAACGGCGGTGTACGCCCCATGGCCCAACCCCACAACCTTTGCACGGGAGCTGCCAGCACCATCAGCACATGCTCCACAATGGCCAGCGCCAGCAGCGTGGCCAACAAAGTCCAGCCGGGTGTTACGTTTACCGCTGCGGTTTGCGCCTGCCACACCAGCCAGGCCAGCGCGGTGCTTGCAGCCGCCACCGAAACATAAAAAAACCAACTCGGTGTCTGGCTGCGAAAGTAACTGCCCAAATACACCAAATGCGGCGGTAAAAACTGCGTACCAATTTGTGGCACACCCACAAACAAATTGATCTTGGCGCTAAAACGCATGCACCACAACACCGCAAAGGTACACAGCGCGGTGTGATTCGGCTGGCCTTGCTGCAACACCACCAGCAGCGCAAAGTTCACCATCAGCGCCACCTCGTGCCACGCCACCGCCGCCACGCCTTGCTGCCACCGGCGCCAGCCCTGTACTTGGCGCTCTTGCGCCACGCGGCGCGGGCCGGTTAGCCAACCGGTTAAAAACATCAGCTCGTGCCACGCCCACATCACCATGGCCGCAACAAACCCCAAGTAAGCATGCGCTGTACCCACGGTTTGCATAGACCGCCAGGCCAACACCAACGACCCCAATGCCAACACAGTGAGCCACAAATTGCTGCGGCCAAAGGTGGGGCGGGCACGCCGCACCAGCCACAATATAACGCCCGTGCCCAGCCACCAGCTAAACACCGCCACCAGCGCGGCCAGCCATGGCGATTGCCACAAGGCGTTGGTCATGGGTTCACCACGTGGGCTGCACCCGCACGCTCACCGGCAGCGCTTGTTTTTTTACCGGAATGCAATACACCCGGGCAAACACCGCGGCCGCTTGCAATGCACACCAGCCTTGGCGCAGCTTGCCCACCACGCCACCGCGTTCGCTGGCCATCGTCATGCGGGTGTTAATCGCCGCCAGGCGTGACATACCCTGGCGAAACGCCGGGTGGTCGGTGTCGATCTCAATTGGAAACACCTGTTTGGCAATGTCAGACGTGATCCGAAACACGGTGTAGTCAAACTCGGTGGGTGCCAAGCCCATGGCTTGGTGCATACCCGGCCGTTGATGATCACGCACGTACATGGTGGCGTACACCGCCAAAATGAAAAACCGAATCCACCACACGTTGTGCCCGCGCAGCAGCTCGGGGTTGGCGCGCATGATCAGCGCAAACGATTCGCCATGACGAAACTCGTCGTTGCACCAGCGCTCGAACCACTTAAATATTGGGTGAAAGCGCTTGTCGGGGTGGTGCTCCAGCTGACGATAAATGGTGATGTAACGCGCGTAACCAATCTTCTCGGACAAGTACGTGGCGTAAAAAATAAACTTGGGCTTAAAAAAGGTGTAGCGTTTGGTGCGCTTGAGATCACCCAAATCCACACCCAAATCAAAGTCGCGCAGCGACTGGTTAATAAACCCCGCATGGCGCGATTCGTCGCGGGCCATGAAGGTCATGAGCTTTTTGATGTCGGGGTTGGTTACGTGTTTGCGCACCTCGTTGTACAAAATACAACCCGAGAACTCTGAGGTCAGTGAACCGATTAAGAAATCTAAAAATTCTTGACGCAACGCCGGTGGCAACTTCGCCACCTGCGCTTTGGCCTCTTGCGCAAAACTGGCGTCGCGCTGAAAGTGGTCGTGGTTGTTGTCGCCTTCGTACTCGGCCATCATGGCGTCCCACTCCGCGCGCACCGGCGTCACGTCAAGCCGGTCCATGGCTTGGTAATCGGTGGTGTAAAAGCGTGGTGCAATCACGGTATCGGTTAAGGCCTTGGCCTGCGCGTCGGCCGCGCTGTCCACCCGCGCCATGAGGTGCATTAAAGGGTCGTCGTCCAATGTCATGGGGGCGTTACTCATCGATACTCTCCAGCGGATTGCGGTGCCAGTGCGGCAAATTCAACCCAGTTGCTCGGGCCAAAACTCTCCAAATCAATGCGGGTGTCGGTGGCGGCATCGGCCAGTTGCAAGCGGCTGCCTTGGCGCCCAATCAACTGATACGGCCCACCCGGAGGCAGCCCATGGGCCAGGCGCGCACGCGCCATGGTGCGCACCACGCCGCGCACAAAGCCCTGCTCACCTTGCCAACGGCGCAGCACCTCACCGGTGCTGGGCTCAATTGCCAGCACACTGCCGTCGGCGGCTTGATCAAACATCACCGGGCGTTGCCACTGCGCCGGGGCGGTGTCGGTGGGCGCGCCTTGGGCCACCCACCAAGCCAAGCCCAGCAGGGCCAACGCCACCGCCATCAGCTGCCACGGGGGGCGGCTGCGAGCGCGAAGGCTTAATGTGTTCACGACATCACCACCGAGGGCTGATGGCGCTCGGCCACAGCCCCCTCACCTTGCGCGGCCACCGTTACCGCCACGTCGGGGTTGGCGGCACGCCATGCCTGCTGCAGCAGTTGCGCCACGCGTTGCACATCGGCCACGCCGCGCAGGCTGGGCTGGGGTTGCTTCACATGCCATGGTCGTGCGTGTGGCCACAGGTGCGCCCAACCCATGCGGTCACCATCAACCAAGGTCACCGACACATCGCCCACACCGTGCCGCCCCTGCTTAACCGCCGCACCCGCCAGACGGCGTAGCGGCAAGTTAAGGGTCAGGGTTAGCACAATGCCAATGCGCATCACCACCCGTTTGTTGGTCAGGGTGTACAGCGTGGTGCGGGCGCTGAGCCACGCCCACCAACACAACACACCCCATGCCACCAACGCCAGCACGGCGCTCACCGCCAAGCCCTGCCAATAGGCGGTCACGGAGCTGGTTACGCCGGCGCTGGCTTGCAAGGCCAGCATCGCCACCAAGTAAATCGCCACCGCGCGCACATGAAACACCTCCACGGCCAAGGTGCGCCATTGCGGCGCGCCTTGCCACAGCACGCGTTCGCCTGCCGGCAACGGCTCGGGCAGGCCTGGGGCGGCCTCAAACTCGTGCTCGTGGACCGCGCTCATAGCAGTGGCTCTTGCCGCTCAGGGGTGGCGTACAAGGTACCGGCACCAAAGTACGCGGTGATTTTTTCTTCCTCAAGCAGCGTGATCTCATCGGGGTTACGCGTGGCCGGTATACCCTCGTACTGATCAGCCATCAAGGCGTGCACCGTGATGCTTTGCCGCGTGATACGCGCAAACGTCATGGGCACCAGCACCTGCCGACCGCCTTGGGTGGTGACCTCAAGAAAACGAAACATCATTTCCATGCGGTCAACCCACAGATCGGTAACCTTGCCGGCCACATTGCCGTGCACATCAACCACCGACATGCCGCGTGGGTCCACGTCTTTGCTTGCCACACCATGGTCAGAGGCCACGCGCAGCGGCACAATTTTGGCGTCGCCGTGCAACGTGCGGTCCACTTCATCGGCACGCGCCGACCAAGCACCCGGTCCTACCCCAGCGGTCAGCGGGTTGCCCACAGGCTCCAGTGGTGCACCGTTTAGCGGCGTCACAGGCTGCGCTTGGTAGCTGCTGTCGGGCCGATTAAAGTCGGGCGCCAGCACCTCGCGGCCATTGGCCAAGCGATAGGTTTTGGGCTCGGGCACGGGCCAACCCGTGATCACCGGGCCGTTTTCGCGGCCTGAGTCCATGGGGTAACCCTCACGATGCCCTTCTCGGACAAGGTAAAAAATTAACCCAGCAAAAAATATCCAGAACATGTACAACACGATCTGGGCCACATCAACGTATTGCGTGATTGCTCCTGTTCCCATCACCGTTTCTCCTTATAAAAACAACGCACACCCTTATCCCGGCATTTCTGCCAGACCCAACCTATTGGCCGAAGGGGCTTGCCCCCGCCGGCGCCGCACCAGTGGGCCCAACGCAATGAGCACCACAAAAAGCAAATAAATTTCTAGGTGAAAAACAAAGCTGTAGCCGGTCACCGGCGACTGCAACGACACGCCCAAGTGGCCCGCCATGGCCAAGTGCCCCACACCATCGCGTAACGCCCCGCCCAATGCCATGGCCACACCCGCGGCGCTGGCTTGCACCGCACCCCATGCGCCCAACACCAAGCCGCTGGCGCCACCTTGCACAAACTCCATGGCGGTCAGCAGCATGCCCACCGCAAACAAGCCGCCCGCCATGCCAATTAAAAACGCGCCGCACTGAAACAACCAAGGCGCTTGCAACGGCGCGGCAAACACCACCATGGCAAACGCTGGCAGACCAAGCAACACGCCGTTGGCCCCTAGACGACAGGTATCGGTGCCGCGTGCCACCTGATGCGCCGACCAGGCAAAGGCCAACATCGCACCCAATGCGCTCAGTGCCGTTAAGGCGCTGGTGTGGCTCACCGCCAAGCCCAGCACCTCGCCGCCGTAGGGCTCAAGCACAATGTCTTGCATGCTAAATGCGCAGGTGCCCAAACCCACCGTCCACAAAAAGCGTCGCATGCCGGGCATGGCCATCATGGCCTGCCATTGCAACGCAAAGCCACCTGGGGCGCGTGCGCCACGGCGTGCACCGCGTGCCTCTTGGCGCCACAGCGCGGTGAGGTTAAGCACCATCACCGCCACGGCACAACCTTGCACCACCTGAATCAAGCGCTTGGGTGAAAAATCGGTCAGCATCCACCCCAAGCCGGCCGCACCCAGTACCAAACCCACCAGCAGCGCGGTATACAAAAACGCCACCACGCGCGGCCTGGTTTGCTCGGTGGCCAAATCCGAGGCCAAGGCCATGCCAGCGGTTTGGGTAATTTGTATGCCCGCGCCAGCCAGCACAAACGCCAAACCAGCGCCCAAACGCCCCAGCCAAAGGCTGCCGGGGGGCGGGTCGGCCAGCAGCAACAAGGCAAACGGCATAATCGCCAAGCCACCAAACATCAGCAGGTTACCCATCCACAAATACGGCAAGCGGCGCAAGCCCAAGGCCGAAGGATGGGTATCGCTGCGGTAGCCAATCATGGCGCGCATCGGCGCAAACACCAGAGGCAGCGCCACCGACAACGCCACCCACCACGCCGGTACGCCCAACTCAACAATCATCACCCGATTCAGCGTGCCAACCAGCAAGGCCGTGGCAATGCCAATCGCCACCTGAAACAACGACAAGCGCCACAACTTGGCCAACGGCAAATCGGCTGAAGCCGCGTCTGCAAACGGCACATAACGCGCCATCAGGGCTTGCGCCCACGCCGGGGGGTGCATGCGCCAAGCCTTCACCGATGCCACTCCCAAGCCTGCGAGGTGTAAAAGCCGCGCGAGATGCGCTGCCCACGCCCCTCTTGCCATGCCGCACCCAGCGCCTGATTCAGCAGCGGGCGTAGGCGCGTCTGCGCCATGGGCTGCAACGCCGGCGAGCGCTCACCGCGCGGGAACCAACGACCCACCCCATGCATCAGCGCCAACGCCGGGGTGCGCGGTGCAAAAGTAAACAGCATCGCCTGCCGAACCCGTGGCGACAAGCGCTGCAAAGCATCGGCCAGCTGCTGCGGTTCGTAGTGAATCAGCGAATCCATGGCCACCATGTAATCAAAATCGCCCAAGGCGTCGTCCAGCATGTCACCGGCCAGGTACTGCACGTTTGTGCTGCCCTCGGCTTGTCGCTGCCGGGCCAGTTCAATCAACGTTGGTGACAAATCCACCGCCACCACCTGCGCCCCACGCTCAGCCAACGCCTGCGCCAACAAGCCCGTGCCGCAGCCGGCATCAAGCACGCGCTGGCCCTGCAAATCCAGAGGCAACCACTGCAGCAACGTCTCGCGCATGGCGTCGCGCCCGGCGCGTACCGAGGCGCGTATGCGACCCAACGGGGCGTCTGAGGTCAGCCGCTCCCATGCCTTGGCCGCGGTGCGGTCAAAGTAGTGCTCAATTTGCGCGCGGCGCTGCAGGTACGCGGTGTCTGGCATCAGTCAAAACCCAACAAGTCAAAAATATCGCGGTCTTTCATGGGCACGGCGCTCATGGGGTCGGTGCCAACCCACAACGCCGCAGCCAAACGCATGTACTCTTGGCGCACCGCCTCCAACTCGGGGCCTTCATCCATTTCAAACAATGTGGACTTTTTCAGTCGGCTGCGGCGAATCGCATCCAGGTCGGGAAAGTGCGCCGCCAACTGCAGCCCAATTTGTTGGTTGTATTTGTCGATTTGATCGGTTCCGGCGCTGCGGTTGGCAATCACACCACCGAGGCGCACGTTGTAATTTTTTGCCTTGGCACCAATCGCTTGCACGATGCGGTTCATGGCAAAAATCGAGTCAAAGTCGTTGGCGGTCACAATCAACGCCCGGTCAGCGTGCTGCAGCGGGGCTGCAAAGCCACCACAAACCACGTCGCCCAGCACATCAAAAATCACCACATCGGTGTCTTCCAACAGGTGGTGCTCTTTGAGCAGCTTCACCGTTTGCCCCACCACATAGCCGCCGCAGCCGGTGCCTGCTGGCGGCCCACCGGCCTCCACACACATCACACCGTTGTAGCCTTCAAACACAAAGTCTTCCACCCGCAGCTCTTCGGGGTGAAAGTCCACCGTCTCCAGCACATCGATCACCGTGGGCAGCATGCGCTTGGTTAAGGTAAAGGTGGAGTCGTGCTTGGGGTCGCAACCAATTTGCAGCACCCGCTTGCCCATGTGAGAAAACGCTGCCGACAAATTCGAAGACGTGGTGCTTTTGCCAATTCCGCCTTTGCCGTAAATGGCAAACACCTTGGCGTTACCAATTTTTAAGTTAGGGTCCAACGACACCTGCACGCTGCCCTCGCCGTCTTCGCCAGGGCGTGCGCCGCGGCCGATTGCTGTCACGGGTACTGCCACGGTATTCATGCCGCCGCTCCTTGTTGTATGCCTTCAAGACTGTCTTCCAACGCATCGCTGGCGCGTCGCAGCGCCTCCAAATGCTCGGCACTGGGTTGCCAAAAATTACGCTCCGATGCTTCCAACAG
>Ga0181580_10002733_pt1 | contig 14343 bp, 16 predicted proteins | sample 071ome_23_FD_132413 | JGI IMG/M metagenome (GOLD analysis project Ga0181580, IMG submission 132413) | Coastal salt marsh microbial communities from the Groves Creek Marsh, Skidaway Island, Georgia - 071403BT metaG (megahit assembly) | ecosystem: Environmental > Aquatic > Marine > Intertidal...
TCTTGCTTTAAATTGTTTCATGTACTCTATGCTATTTTTTGTGGGGTCAAACAATCGCACTTTTGCCCTATGAATTTTATTTATCGCCAAATCAAAAGTAATATTAGTGCCAACCCCTCCAGAATAAACAATCGCATTATTTGATATTTTATTTTTAACTAATTTATAATTTCCGTAATCTTGTAATAAAATAGAATCCTGGTGATTTAGAATAAATCTTTCGATAAAATATATAATTGTCCTTCTTGGAGATAAAAAAAAAGTATCTATTCCAGTGTAACGCTCTATGTATCGGACTTGAAAAAGAATTAATGACAATCTAGGTGTTTTTATAAAAATATAAGTTTTAGATATATATCTTATAATTTTTCTTTTAATCTTAAATATAAGATCTTGCATTAAATTTCTAACATAACATGCATTATAGAATGAAATATGTCTTCAATTATTCCGTATTTTTTTGAGTTAACTGATATATGAAACTTTGCATATTTTTTTATTTTTATACTGTTAAATCCAACGATTGAAATTACATCAATTTTTTTTTTTTGTGCATATTTACAAATTTCTATAATATTTTCTGAACTACCAGATCCACTAAACAATACAATACAATCACCTGTGTCATAATAATTTTCAATCTGCTCAATAAAGATGTTCTTATAACCTACATCATTAGACAGTGCTGTAACCACAGACATTGAATTTGATAATGAAATTGCCCTTGGTAGATACTTTCTCTTACTTTTTCTTTTTAAATATTGATTAAAATCTGTAACAAAATGATCAGATAATGAGGCTGAACCACCATTTCCACATACAAAAATTTTTTTTTTTTGTTTAATTTTTTTTTTTAAAAAGTTGCATACATCATAAATTTTCTTTTTATCTAGTAACTCAATTTGACTTCCAAGTTCCAAGTAATAATTTTTAATTTTCTTTTTAAGCATTTTTAAATATTAAACTCATTTTGTTAATTTTTTAAGATAAACAATGGTACTCTTATGTTTAATGTTCATTGACTTGTCATCAATATAAATATCATAAGATGGCTTGCCCATAATTAATTCATGAAACTTGAGCTTCCAGGAAGCTAATTGATTAAAAGTTTTATTATAATATTTTTTTTTAACTAAATCTGCATTTTCATTGTTTCTTCCCATGTAACGTGATGTAAATATTTTTATATAATAACCTTTATCGTATAACTTATTTACAAAATTAATTATTTGTTTTCTCGCTTTCGATTTTAAATAATCACTTCCTTTAGTTCTCACAATTGTATTATCAATATCAAACATGATTATTTTTTTTTTCACTTAATTTTAGACTATTTTAATATGTGATCGTAGTTTTTTAGCTACCTCTTCTTCTTCTTTAAAAATATAACCCAACTTATTTTCTCCTAAACACTTTAAACACTTTTCTATACCATCCGATAACGATAACATTCCTTTCATTTCTAATGAGGCCGCTTGATCAGATCCATACATTGCTCTATCCAAGGTTATATGACGCTCTAAAGAAGTTATTCCATAAGTCGTAGCGATTAAAGAAATCAAAACTCCATTTTCATGTCCACTATAACCAACATCACAATTATACTCATTTTTTAATTCTTTTATGGTATTTAAATTTGCATACTCATCTTTCATTGGATATGTTGAAATGCAATGCATTAACTCAAAAGAACATTTATTTTTTTTAAAAATTTCTATAGCATTATCTATGTTTTTTTTGGTAGACATTCCGGTTGAAATAAAAGTGTGTTTCCTTTCTTTGGAAACTTCTTCTAGAAAATTTTTATCTACAATCATAGCGGAAGCAATTTTATTATATTTTAAGTTATATTGTTTTAAAAAATCTAAACTCTTTAAATCCCAAGCAGATGCAAACCATAAAATTTTTTTTTCTTTACAAAATTCATTAATTTGATCGTATTCTTTTTTTTCAAACTCCAAACCATATTTTTGCTCTCTAGTTGTAGTGCCCCAGGGACTTTCTCTAGGAACATCTAACTGAGTTTCGCTGTAGACTGAGGGTATATCTCTTTTTTGAAATTTAACCGCGTCAAATTTAGCTTTTGCAGCATTTGAAATTAATTTTTTTGCAATATCTAAATCACCATTATGATTGATTCCGATTTCTGCAATTAAAAAAGGTTTTCTTATCATTTTTTAAAAAAATATGAGTCATATAAATAGTCTTTTTATTTAAATGTCAAAGTTAAAGTATTAAGATAACTACTGGTTTTTATATTTTTGTTCAAAATCTAAGAATTCCTTTTTTAGCAAGTCAATATTTTCAGATTCTAAACCCCAAAATATTTTTTGATTTTTATTTGAAAAAGGAATTTGTTCACCTAGAGATAAATTTTGCTGTTCTATAATAGAGTTCAATGTACCTGAACCTTTTGAATTTTTTAAATGATCACAAGAAAATTTGACTACAATATATCTAGATTCTGAAAAATATAATAGTTGATTTATACCACTTCCAGTAGCAAAATTCATTAAAGATTTGTCTTGTAAAATTTTTCTAAAAACTAAATCTATAGAACAAAGTGTTGAGAGATTTATTAATTCGGGTTTATCTTTATTTAATTCTGTGGCTTGCTCTAAATTTTCATAATCTGTTAAAATAATAACTTCATAGTTCTTACTAATTAACCATTTTTTGAATTCTAGCCACAAATTTTTATTTGAAGTTGCTACTTTGTTATACGATGATAATCTTAGTGATATTACGATTAATTTATTAAAATTTATCTGACAAAATTTTTTTTCAAAAAACTGCTCTAAATAAATATTGCGATCAATTAAGCATCTTTTGTTATCTTTTTGCATTTTCTCAAAAAGTTTTCTTGTTAAAATAAATGTATCATTTATTTTAAAGTAACTTGCATCTGAAGGAAATTTTTGTGATGCTGAAAAATTAAAAAAAAATTCAATTTTTTTACGATCCTCAGCGAAGATTACAGTTACATTATTCTTAAAAACTAAATCAATCAAAGGAGTTAGTATAGATTTTAATCTCAAATCAAAAAAAACATTATCCCTTTCGGGTAGTTTTGGATTTTCAAATTTTTCTAATGGCAAAATAATTAAAAATAAATTTTTATCTCTAGCAATTTCTTTTATATATAAAAAATAATCCAATAAATTAAAGTTTGGCGATTGTCTGTTCAAATCAACAAAGGCGGCAAAGCTATCTTTGTTATTTTGTAAGACTTTTTGATTCATTTTATTTTCAAAAAATACTTTTTTATAAAGCCCATTAACTTTATGTCTTAAAATAAAAAATATTTTTTTAAAAAACTGATAAAGAATATCAAATATATTTAATATTTTCATATACTTTTACTATTATAATAAGATCATTTAAATTGTATAATTAATTATAATTATGAGCGAGATTATAGATCTTTATAACAAAATTGAAAATGATGAGTTCAATAAATTAACTTTCGAAGAAAGAATACTGTATATTCCTCAAATTCTCAAAGACTATAATTACGGAAAAATCAATAATGAGAATGAGCTTTGTTTTAATGTTTGCAGAGAACATACCGGAAGATCTGAAAAAATAATTGATATTTTGTGCAATGGAATAAAACGACAAGAATTAGATAAAATAATTAATATAAATAAAATAATCTCTAAAAAAAATTTTAATTGGCATTTTAAAGTTGTGCCAACTAGCTCAATATTCATGCATACTTATCAAAAAAGGCTAATAGATAAGTTTTATCCAAATGCAAAAAATATATTAGAGTTAGGACCCGGTTCAGGGTATCTTTCAGTCTTACTTGCTAATGATAACAAAACTTTATTTACAACAGACGTTTTTCAGCCACACTATATATATCAAAATTTTATTTATAAAAACTGTAGTAATTTAAATGAGATGGTACTCAATAGCGAGTTTATACTTAAACCCAATATGATAAATCATATACCTTGGTGGAAATTTAAAAATCTTAAAGGAAAAGAATTCAAAATAGATTTAATTATAATGAATCATATGATTGTAGAAATGCATACAAATTCATTAAAAAGAAATTTAGCTATTTTTAATTTATTTAAGAATCCAGATATTTTTTTAGAATCGACTGGGGATCCTATTTACAATTCGTGGGATATAACTCAGAAAATATTAAATGAATATTATTATAAACTAAGCTTTAAAGGTGGTGGTACAAAAGATACCAATAAAGTTTATATTTTTAAAAAAGATTTAGCTGATAATCAAAATATTAAAATTGATAAAAAAAATAGTTTTTTGAAAAAACTTTATTTATTATTGCCTTTCAGAAAAGTTTTTCTTATTACTTCTAGATATATATTGAATGAAATTTGGATATTCTTAAAAAAAATATCAAGGTATAATATTTACGAAAGAAAAAAGATAGATTACAAAAGAAATATAAAAAATTTTACTATTTTCAAAGAAAAAAATGAGCTTTTTTATAAAGACATAATTAAAATTTATAATGATAACGGTTGGGACATAAATTGCTTGGATTCAAAATTTAAAAATAGTTTAAAACCCAAAAAATTTTAAATTTATAACTAATGAAAACTTACTTTTTAATTTTGATAAATACACTCAAATGTTAATTTCTCAACTATACAAACCAAACTTAAAGATTAAAAAAATCAATTTTTTATATCGTTTTATATCAAAACTCATAATTTTTATACTAGGATTGGATAAATTTAAAGAATTTTCAAATTCTTTCCAACAAACATTAAGCACTTCAATAAAAATTGTATTCAAAAAAAAAAAATTTATTTTTAAAGATGGGCACGAAAGATTATTATGGAGGTACAAAACTCAATTTAAAGAGGAGAAATTTTTGTGCAATTGGATTGATAATTTTGCTAAGAACGATATTTTTTGTGATATCGGATCAAACGTTGGGATGTTTACTGTTTATGCAGCAAAAAAAAATTTAACTTATTCGATAGAGCCTCATCCAGCTAATTTGCATTATTTATATTGGAATTTATTTTTAAACTCTGTTGAAAAAAATGTAATTGTTATTCCTAATGCATTATATGATCACAATAAAAAAATAAATTTTATCTTAAGAGATTTGACTCCTGGTGTAGCAAAAAATTTTCTTGGAAAAAACGAAACAGGATTAAAAAACAAAATTTCTTTTCGATCTTTATCTACAAAACTAGACGATATAATTTTAAATTATAAACTTTTGCCACCAAATAAAATAAAAATTGATGTAGATGGAAATGAACTGCATATTTTAAAAGGGCTTAAAAAAAATATAAAATTTGTTGATGAAATCTTTATTGAAATTATTGAAAATAAAAAAGAAAAAAACATGAATTATTTCAAAGGTAAATATCAACCACAAAATATAAAATCATATTTAAAATTAAATAGTTTTGTAGAAATAAATAATTTTGGAGATAATAAAATATACAAAAATAAAAAATTTAAGAGATTAATAAATTGAAAAAAATAAAAATAAAAAATTTATTAAAAAAAGCTCACGAGCTGAGAATTGCAACTTTAAATCAATTTATAAAAAAAAAGGAGGCTCATCTTGGTGGTGCCTTCTCAATTATAGAAACATTAGTTTTGCTTTATGAATGTATTTTAGAAAAAAATGATAAGTTTATTTTAAGCAAATCACACGCTTCTTATCCTTTGTGCATAATTTTAAAACAAATAAATAAAAAAATTAAAATCACTACACACCTTGAAATTGATACCAAAAATGGGATTCACTGCACAACAGGAAGTTTGGGGCACGGCTTACCAATTGCTGCTGGCATGGCTTTTTCAAAAAAAATTCAAAAAAAACCAGGAAATATTTTTGTAATGATGAGCGATGGCGAATGTCAAGAGGGAACAACTTGGGAGACACTTTTAATTACAAATAAACATAAACTTCAAAATTTAAAAATAATAATTGATTATAATAAAATTCAAGCACTCGATTATCTAAAAGACGTATTGCCCTTGGTTAGCTTAAAAAAAAAATTGCAGGCTTTTAATATAAAAGTAATTAATATTAAAAATGCTCATTCATTTATAGATTTAATCAAAGGCTTTCAAGTAGCTATTAAATCTCGTAAACCAACAGCTATAATATTAAATACAATTAAAGGAAAAGGTATAAAAGAGTTTGAAAATAACCCTATATGGCACGCAAGAAAATTGGGGAGGCATGAAATAAAAATAGCAAAAAAAAGATTGGGAATAATATGAGGAGAAAATTTGGAAAAATATTAAATGATTTAGCAAAAAAAGATAAAAAAATTATTCTTATTGTAGGAGATATAGGCTTTGGAATATTTGATGATTTTAGAAAAAATCATACAAAAAGATTTTTTAATCTTGGTATATGTGAACAAAGTATGATTGGCTTTGCTGCTGGTGCAGCTTTGGAAGGTTTAAAACCCTGGGTATACACCATTACTCCTTTCTTGATTGAAAGACCCTTTGAACAAATCAAATTAGATATTAACCAGCAAAAAGCTAATGTTAACTTAGTGGGTTTTGCTGACTACCCCACTCTTGGACCAACTCATAAAGAAATAAATGCAAAAAGATTAATGGGATTATTCAAAAATATAAAATCTTTTTTTCCAAAAAATAGTGAAGAAACTGAAAAATTTGCAAAGGAATGCAATAAAATTATTGGACCAACTTTTATAAGTTTGAAAACAGATAAGTTTATTAAAAAATGGTAATACAAATATGAAAGAAATAAAATTTATAAAAAAAATACACGAATCTACAAAAAGAGATTATTTAAAAAGAATGCTTAATAATAAAAATTTATGTATGCAGGTATCAAAAAAATATGGTTTTCATTATTGGGATGGAGACAGGAAATACGGTTATGGTGGTTACAAATACATCCCTGGAAGGTGGGAAACGGTAGCCAAAGACATTATAAAATTTTATAAATTAAATAATAAATCTAAAATATTGGATATAGGTTGTGGTAAAGCTTTCTTGCTATATGAAATAAAAAAAATTTTAAATGATATTGAAATTTGTGGATTTGACATCTCTAAATATGCAATTAAAAATTCAAAAAAAGAAATAAGAAAAAAATTGTTTGTTTATAAGGCGCAAAACAGATATCCATTTAAAGATAATTATTTTGATTTAGCAATTTCTCTAGGTTGTTTTCATAATCTTAAAATTTTCGATTTAAAAAAAGCAATCAGTGAAATGAATAGAGTTGCAAAAAAAAAATACTTAATGGTAGAAAGCTATCGATCGAATAAAGAATTATTTAATTTACAATGTTGGGCTTTAACATGTGAATCATTTTTTTCAAAAAAAGAGTGGGTATGGTTGTTAAAGAACTTTAGTTACAAAGGTGATTACGAATTTATTTATTTTAAATAACTATACAAAAGATATATTTTTGTATTTACCAATAATCTCTTTTTCTTGTTCCCTCAATTTTATTCGAGTATCTGTAAAAAATTTATGATTAAATAATATAAACTCCTCAATTTTCTCAATATCTTTTTTATTCTTTAGTACTAACTCATCTAAGATAAAATATAGAATTTTCTTTTTTAATAATGCCTCTTTATAGATTTGCGACCTAATTTTAAAATCTTTTGGTAAATAAAAACTTGACAACATAATGATTCCATCGACAACTGTTTCCTTTCCAATCAGCGTTCTTAATGTAATTGGGTATTTTGCCTGTAGAACTTCCGTTGGAGACAAATAAAAAATACCATTAAGAGTATTTTGTATAAAATCTTTAATCATAATATTTTGTATTGAGGATGGATACAGAACTCCATTCAAACTTTTTAAATTGATATATCCTGCAAATTTTTTCATTCTATTGAAAATTTTTTCAAATAATTAAAGCCAATTTTAGTCATAGGTTTGATATTTAAAGGTCTATAAAAATTGGGTATATTTCTGTGAGATTTCACGGTTACATCATAAGGCGAAAGCAAACTTTTAAATCTACAATTCAGTGAAAATCTTGTCTCTTTTGTAATATTGACAGTATTGCCATGCAAAATTAAAGGAGAAAAAATTATTACTTCGCCGTATTTTGCTTTTAAAAACCAAAATTTTTTTTTATTTTTATTATATATTTGCTTAACCGTGTTTTTATTTTTATTTAAAATTTCATCGTTAAGCTTTTGATTTACCTTTGGAGTAGTAAAAAACATTGCTTTGGTATCATAAACATCAACCAAAGGTATCCATACTACTGTTTGAAAAGGACTTTCCCCAGCATAAATATCTGAATGCATATCTAAAAGTGAGTCCTTGTCGTTTGGCATTTGAATAGATAAGTTGATTTTTTTTTGCATAGCAAGTTCATTACCTAATAATTCATCTAAATAGGGCTTTGCTAGTTCATAATAAAGATCGCAAGTACTCTTATTTTTATTTATCATATGATAAGCTGAAAATCTAACATCATTGAGTTTGTTCTTTTTTATTAATTTATGAAAATTATTAAAAAAATAAGTATCACACAAAAAATCATTTTTCGGTTTATAGTTAATTTTTTTACAAATTGTTTTCTTTATAATTGACCTTATTTTATCTAATTTTTTTCTATTAACCGGTGCAATTAGATAACCTTTTTTTTCAAAGTTTTTTTGTAGCTTGATATTGTCCATTATATATATTTTTTTTCACTTTCTAATTTTTTTAATATTGAAATATTTTGCCATTTATCAGAAAAACTATCTATTATTTTTTTGTTTTCAAAAGCATTTAATAAATCATCAATAGCAGTGTCTACTGATTTTTCAAAAATAAAGCCATAATCGTTTTTAAGTTTATCTGAGTTTATTCTATAAGACCTTGGATCATTTGATGGTTCAATAATTATTTCAATATCTTTGCTAAACTTTGTTTTCATGTGTTTAGATACTTTTTCTGCAATTGACATAATACTTAAATTTTCATGCCCAGCATTAAAAGTTTCTCCATTAATTTTTTTTAGACCTTTGATTATAAGGTCTTCATAAAGTTTGCATATATCATCAATGTGAACATTTGGTCTAGTTTGTTTTCCACCAAACACTTTAATGAGTGATTTATTATAGGCAAAATTTGTCAGAATATTTACAGATAAATCAAACCTCATTTTTTCACTAAAACCACATACTGTAGCTGGTCGAATTATCACCCCATTAAAAGCATCATTAAGGTATTTTTTTAAAATAGGTTCACACTTTGCTTTGTATTTATTATAGTCAGTAAGAGGAACTAAAGGGTGATCTTCTTTGACCTCGGGTTCATCAGAAATTCCATAAACAGAGCAGGTAGATGCGTAGATGAAATCGTTAACACCATTTTCCTTTGAGGCCTTGACAACCGGTTCAAATGAATCAAAGTTTATTTTTTTTGAGATATTACTATTTAATTCAAAAGTAGGATCATTGGATATGCAGGCTAAATGTAATACTTTATTTATCTTGTACTTTCTTAAAACTTGCTCAAAAAAATTAATATCTCTTAGGTCTTTTTTTTCATAAAAATATTTTCTATTCTTTGGTAAATGCTGGTCTCCGAAAAGAGAAATATCGTAATTAACAATAGTATCAATTTTTTTATTATCTAGAAGTTTATAAGTTAATCGGCTTCCCACATAACCTGATCCGCCTGTTATCAATACATTCATGTAATTATTCAATATCTATTATTTTAAGTATTTAAACCAATTTTTTGTTGCTGCTTTAATTTTTTTTGGTGTCCAAAGTGGTGACCTTTTCCAGTAATCTATATCCTTCATAATAAAACTAAGCCCTTTTTCTAAATTAATGCGTGGTAACCAATTTAATATTTTTTTAGCTTTCAAAATATTTGCGTGTGTTTTATTGGGCTCGCCCGGTCTTTTAGGTATATATATTTTTTTTCCTTTAATAATATTTACCATTTCATTTACTGAGCGCGGATTACCACTTCCAATATTAAATATATTGCTATTTACTTTATTATTTAATGATAGGTAAAATGCTTCTACAACATCAGAAACATATACAAAATCTCTTTTTTGTTTTCCGTTTCCTATAATTGTAAAAGGGTGGTTTAATAGTTTTTGTTTTAAAAAAACCCCAAGAGCTGCTCCATAGGCAGAGTTTGTTCTGGAGCGTGCTCCGTATACGTTAAATAATCTTAATGAAACATAATTTAATTTATATACTTTTGACCAATGTTTAATTGTTTGTTCACCAATATTTTTTGAAAAAGCGTAAGGATATTTTGGATCAATAACTTCATTTTCTTTTGTTGGATATTTTTTGGGAATACCATAACAAGATGATGATGCTGCATATATGATTTTCTTGACATTATTCTCTCTCATTGCTTCGAGAACATTAACAGTTCCCATGATATTTGTATCCAAATACTCTATTGGTTCTTCTATGGAAGGAACTACATCTGACAACGCTGCTAAATGATATACAACATCAATTTTTTTAAATATATTTTTTATTTTTTTATAATTTCTAATATCTGCTCTATAAAAAATAAATTTTTTTGATTTTTTTGAAACAATTAAATTTTTTAGTGAACCATCTTTAATGTTATCTAATACTACTACTTTTTTAATTTTTTTTTTGGAAATTAAAAAATCTGATAAATGGCTTCCTATAAATCCAGCTCCTCCAGTAATTAGAATGTTCATTTATTTTAATATATATTTTACTGCTTTTAATAAGTTATCTAATTTTATTATTTTAGCATTTCCAAAATCCTCCAAAACTTGAGTTGCTGCCATGGACGATAAAAATAATGACAAACTTATATCTTTTGGAAAACATCGATTCATTACACTAAAAATTGACATAAAGGAGTCACCTGACCCTATCTTATCAATAACATTCTTTGCAAAAGCTGGGCAAAAAACAAATTTATTTTTTGAGCTGCTATAATAATAAGCCCCGTTTTTTCCACATGTAACAATTAAATTTTTAATTTTTAATTTTTTTGAGAGTTTTTTCATTAAATTTTTTATATTTGCATACCTATCTCTTAACTCATGTCGCAATTCCACTTCATTAATAATTGCCCAATTTGAATTTTTATATTTTCCAATTGTATGATAACCTAAATTTGCAGAATTTAATTGTGTGTTTACGATAACTTTTTTACTTCTTGAAAGAAAATTTGCGATTTTTTGGTCAATGAAACTATGTCCATAGTCAGAAACAACTACAATATCAAATTTTTTAATATTTTTTTTAATTTTTAAGTTTAATATTTTGTGTTCTTTATTGGATAGTTTCATATCATTAAAATGATATAAACCTAGTAGTTTTGAATTATTTGAAGAATCTATTATCTTAGATTTTGTGATTGTTGGAGATAATTTTTTTTTAATATAATTTAATTTTATTTTTTTTTCTAAATTTTTTTGTATAAACTTTTTTCTATCATTTTGATCTCCCAAATAGGTAATAATGTTAATATTTGTTGCAAAATCATTTAAATGATTACCAATTGCACCTACACCGCCTACATATTCTTTGGTTTCATTCTCCTCTAAATTTAATATTGCTTCTTTTCCAGATTTGCCAAGTGCGTTACAAAAAATAAATTTATCTATTATCATTTCACCGATAATTAATATTTTTAATTTTTTTATATTTTTTAAAATATTAGATGAAATTTTTTCAAAGGTATATTTCTTTTTAACTTCATTAATAATTTTTTTCTGACTCTCACTTAAGTCAGAAATTTTATTAAGAACTGTAGATGAACTAAATGTTTGCCCACTACTATAAACAATTTTTCCGTTGTATTTTTTAACTGCTGATATTTCTTTTTTAATAAAACCTGTGAAATCGGTTTTGTGGTAAATATAATCCGGCCCTTTAAAATAAATATTTGGCTTAATTTTATTTATAATATTAATTCCGCTTGGGGCGTCACTTGAAAGAACATAATCAACATCTTTAATACCAGATAGCAAAGCCATTCTTTGATTTAAGTTAAAATAAGGTCTTCCTGGTCCTTTGTTTACATATTTATCTGAAGTAACACTTACAATTAATATATCACCTAATTTTTTTGCCTGATTAATGTGATTTAAATGACCCACATGAAACAAATCAAATACACCATGGCATAAAACTATCTTTTTTTTTGTTTTTTTTAAGCTGATTAATTTTTTGTCACTTAAAAATTTGATATCCATTTGATAAATTTTTATATTATAAACAAAGATCAGGCAAACATTTGCTTAATATACTAAGAAAAAAACTGCTTAATACTTAATTAAATAAAAACAGTTTAATCAATTTTAATGTTTTAAATAAATAATTAAATTACTATTATGAAATTTAAAATTAATTATTGAATACATATTCAAATAAGATACACGACAGCTAAATTCAGAAATTAAATTTTATATAATAGTTTTAAATGAAAAAAATATTGATTATTGGGGGTGGATTTGCTGGGTGTTCTTCTGCAGAAATAATATCTAGATTACCTAATACTAAAATAACTCTAGTTGAAAAATCTCGTACACTTGGAGCTGGCGTTAGAACATATTTTAGTGGGGGACATCCTTTTACCTTTGGTCCAAGACATTTTCTCACAACTAATATAAAGGCATATAATTATCTAAAGAAATTTTTAAAACTTAGAAATGTAAATTATCACAAGTTTATTAGTTATGTCAGGGCAGACGATAGCTTTTACAATTATCCATTAAATGTAAAAGATATCGAAAAAATGCCAGATAAAAAAAAAATTAAAGCTGAAATAAAAGCTGCAAAAAATGCAAAGGACTCAAAAAATTTAGAAGAGTTTTGGATCAGATCTATAGGGAAAACCTTATTCAAAAAAACTATAAATGATTACAACAAAAAAATGTGGCAAGTTAATAGTTGTAAAGAGATAGATATGTTTAAATGGTCCCCAAAAGGACATACTATTAAAAAGGGTAAAGAGGCTGCATATGATGATAGAATATCAGCTTATCCTACCGAAAAGGATGGATACAATTCATACTTTGACTTAATACCAAAAATAAAAAATGTAAATGTGCTCTATAATACTGAGATAAAGTCAATTGATTTTAAAAAAAAAATAGCAAAATTAAAAGGTAAAGAAGTAAAATTTGATATTTTAATTAATACAATACCTCCAGATACACTTTTTAATTATAAATATGGAAAATTAAAATTTATTGGTAGAGATTTGCATACATTTGTGTTGCCAGGAAAGTATGCATTTCCAAAAGATGTTTTTTTCATTTATTTTCCTAATACAGAAAAATTTACTAGATTAGTAGAATATAAAAAGTTTACGAGACACAAATCAAAAAATACATTAATAGGTATCGAAATGCCTTCAAACAATGGCAGGTTTTACCCTGTGCCATTCAAAAAAGAACAAAAAGTTGCAAAAAAATATTTTAAACTATTTCCAAAATGGTTCTACTCCATTGGAAGAGCGGGAACATATCGATACGAAGTAGATATAGATGACTGCATACTTCAATCTTTAGAAATTGGTGAGCAGATAAAAAAAAATCAGTACTCAGGTCCATTAATTAGTGGAGATCAATTTAGGTTGTAATACCAGAAATGAATATTCTAATTTCTGGCTATTCAAATTATATAATAAAAGATTTAGTTAGTTTTTTTTCCCAAGATAAAAAAAAAACTATTATAGCTACATACAAGTCGAAAAAACCTGGTTTGAAAAAAAAAAATATTATATTTAAGAAATTAGATCTAAAAAAAAAAATTTGTAAAATCAAAGGAGTAAATATATTGATACATGGCGCCTCGGCAACGCCACTTAAAAATTATTCAAAAAAAGATTACAAAAAAATTAATATTTTAGGATTTAAAAATATTCTTAAAGCTATTTGCGATAAAGATCTTAGTCATGTGGTACTATTTTCAACAGTTTCAGTTTATGGAAACCCAAAAAGTATAATAAGAAGACCTATTAATGAAAATAATCCATTATTACCGAATAATGAATACGCAAAAACAAAAGTCTCTATGGAAAAAATTTTAACACAATTTTGTAAAAAAAAAAAAATATGCGGATTGACATTAAGGTTTCCGGGCGTTTTAGGAAGAAGAAGAAATAAAAATAACTTTCTTTCTAATGTAATAAGAAGCATTAAAGAAAAAAAATCATTTAAAGTTTATGGGCCAGACAATATGTTTAACAATATGATTGGGACTGAAGATATATCAAAAATTATATTAAAATTTTTTAAAACTAAAAAAAAAAAAAAAATAATCTTTAATTGTGAATTAAGTAAAAAAAAAAAAATTTAAAAAATAATTTATATAATTAAAAATTAAGTTGAAAAAAAAGAAAAAATTAAATAAA
>Ga0181580_10002734_pt1 | contig 14343 bp, 16 predicted proteins | sample 071ome_23_FD_132413 | JGI IMG/M metagenome (GOLD analysis project Ga0181580, IMG submission 132413) | Coastal salt marsh microbial communities from the Groves Creek Marsh, Skidaway Island, Georgia - 071403BT metaG (megahit assembly) | ecosystem: Environmental > Aquatic > Marine > Intertidal...
GCAAAAAGTTTTGGTTTAGATGAGCAGCTCATTTTAAGCATGTTACCAAGATCAGTCACCGCTCCGATTGCCATGGGAATAAGTGAATTGATTGATGGCCTTCCATCACTCACTGCAATTATTACTATTGCAACAGGCATTATTGGGGCATCACTTTCAACTTTTGTTTTAGATTTTATGAAAGTGAAAGATATGACGGCAAGAGGATTTGCCATTGGTTTAACCTCACATGGAATTGGAACCGCAAGAGCGATGTCACGAAACAAAACCGCTGGTATATTTTCAGCGCTTGCACTCGCCTTAAGTGGTGTTGCAGTCTCTATTATAATCCCGATAGTAATTAATATCTTTAAATAATAGTTTAATTCATGATCTATTTTTTAATTTTTTTAACTCTATTATTTTTTTTAATATTTAATGAGATATTGGGTTAATTTCATGATTTTTAATATTTGAAGCTTAAGAAAAAGGTACTATATCTTCTTAAAGTATATTTATGAATAATTTGGTTATAAAAAATGCAGATGTTTTCTATCAAAATAGTGTTTCAAAAAAAGATATTTTAATTGAAAATAAAAAAATAGTAAAAATTGATGAAAAAATTACAGAGACAGCAAACAAAACTATAGACGCAACTAATCTATTAGCACTGCCGGGCGGTATCGATAGTCATGTTCATATATCCCAGCCATCTGGACCAGATGTAACAATGGCAGATAATTTTTTTTCTGCTACGAAAGCAGCTGCAGCAGGAGGAAATACTTGTGTTATACCTTTTGCACTTCAGCAAAGAGGAGAGTCTTTAAGAACAGTTGTGCAAGATTATCATAAATTAGCTGAAGGAAATTGCTTTATTGATTACGGGTTCCATCTAATTGTTTCAGATACCAATTCTCATGTTCTAGGGCAAGAATTGCCAGCCCTAATAAAAGATGGATATACTTCATTGAAAATATTTATGACCTACGATGATTTAGTTTTGCAGGATTTAGAAATACTGAATGTTATGAAAGTAGCGAAAGAAAATAAAGGTTTAGTAATGGTTCATGCAGAAGGATATGACGCTATTCGTTTTTTAACATCTGAAGCTGAAGCAAAAGGTAATACGGAACCATATTATCATGCAGAAACTAGACCAGATGTTGTAGAAAGAGAAGCTGTGCACCGTGCAATTAGTCACGCAGAAATTACAAATACTCCATTAATGATCGTGCATGTTTCATCTGAAATAGCTTTAGAGCAAATTCGATGGGCTAAAGAAAAAAGAAAACTACCCATCTATGCTGAAACATGCCCTCAATATATTACTCTAACAAAAGATGATCTTAAAGGACTCAACATGGATATGACAGGTGCAAAATATGTTTGTAGCCCACCACCAAGAGACAAACAATCACAAGCAGCTATTTGGGATGGTTTACAAAAAAATATTTTTAGTACTTTTTCAAGTGATCATTGTCCTTTCAAATATAATGATAGTAGAGGTAAGTTAACACCAAAAGCTAAAACTTCATTTAGATGGGTCCCAAATGGAATACCTGGGGTAGAAACAAGACTCCCAATATTATTTTCAGAGGGAGTTTCAAAAAAAAGAATTTCACTTAAACAATTTGTAGAATTAACATCCACTAATCATGCAAAAATATACGGATTATGGCCAAAGAAGGGTGCAATAGATGTTGGCTTTGATGCAGATATCGTTTTGTGGGATCCTAATAAAAAAACAACAATATCTCAAAAAAATTTACATCACGGTTCAGACTATACTCCATGGGAAGGTTTTGAAGTAGTTGGCTTTCCAGTCACAACCATTTCAAACGGAGAAATTATATGCAGTCATGGAGAATTTTTAGACTCAAAACCTAGAGGCCAATTTGTCAATAGAGGTGTATCTTCCTTAATTGATGGATAATGAAAATTTTAATTCTAAATGCAAATTCAGATAAAAAAATTAATTTACTTGTTAAAAAAAGAGTTAAAGAATTATCTTTTGGTTCTAAATATAAATTTTATTTTGATTATTTAAAAAAAGCTCCATTATCAATTCAAGGGTCAAAGGATGGTACCTTGGCCAAAAAGGAATTGATTAATTATTTTAATAATAAAAATAACCAAAAATACGATCAATATGTTTTATGCTGTTTTGATGATATTGCTTACGATGAAATAAAAAAAATAGTTAAAAAACCTATATATACTTTGTGTAAGTCTTCTTTAATGTATTCTAGAACGTTTAAAGGAAAAACATTAATCCTTACAATTAACCATAAATCAATAAAAGTAATAAAAAAGCTATTATTTAAATATAAATATCAGAAGATTAAAGTAAAAGCGCTAAACATAAATATTAAAGATATTTATAAGAAAAATTTTAAAAAATTACTTTCTCAATCTATTGGAAAAATAATTAAAAAAGATCCAAAAATAAAAAATATTATTTTAGGTTCAACGGGATTAACTAAGTTTAAAAATGCAATTAAAAAAGATTATAATATTAATTTTATTGATGGCTTGGAATGTTCGTTATACTTTACTGGAGTGAAAAATGAAAAATAATATTAGAGATTTAGTAGGTTATGGGAAAAAAACACCAAAAGTTAATTGGCCTAAAAATGCCAAGTTAGCTTTACAATTTGTTTTGAACTATGAAGAGGGAGCTGAAAGTTGCGTCTTAAATGGAGATAAATATTCTGAAGTTTTAAATTCAGAATTAATAAATTTAACTCCAATAAAAGCTAGGCACATGAATATGGAAAGTATTTATGAGTATGGTTCTAGAAGAGGGTTTTGGAGAATTTATGATTTGTTTAAAAAAAATAAAATTCCTTTTACTGTTTATGCTGTTGCAAATGCTTTAACTAAGAACCCTGATGTATGTAGTGCTCTAATGGATAAAAGTATTGAAGTTGCTTGTCATGGTTTAAAATGGATTGATTATCAACATGTTCCAAAACAATTAGAAAAAAAACATATGTATCAAGCAATACAAATTTTAAAAAAGATTTTTAGGGAGAGGCCTTTAGGTTGGTACACCGGACGTTGCAGTCCTAACACTCTAGACCTTGTAATGGATGAAGGAGGATTTTTATATTCGAGCGATAGCTATGCTGATGATCTTCCATATTGGCATTTTAAAAATAAAAGGAAAATTTTAATGGTTCCCTACACGTTTGATAATAATGATGGTAAATTTGTCACTGAGGAAGGTTTTATTAATTCATCTGATTTTTTTTATTATTTAAAAGATAGTTTTGATTATCTTTACAAAGAAGGAAAAGATTTTCCTAAAATGATGTCAGTTGGATTGCACTGCAGAATCATTGGAAGACCAGGAAGGATTGTTGGACTTGAAAAATTTATAAAATATGTGAAAAAATTTAAAGATATATGGATATGCAAGCGTATCGATATCGCTAATCATTGGATTAAAAATTACTCTTAACATATGAAAAAAGACAAGATTGTTTTAAAAAATAATATTATTGATTTAGCTCAACCCAGACTTGGTACAAAAGTTATATATTGTACTGATGATTTTTTTGCAAAGTCTTCAAGGATCATAAATCCTGAGCCTCCAATATTTCTAGAAGGTAAATTTGATAAGAACGGAAAATGGATGGATGGATGGGAAAGTAGAAGAAAAAGAACCATAGGTAATGATTATTTAATTTTAAAGCTAGGAAGACCTGGAAAAATTAAACAAATTTTGGTGGATACTGCTTTTTTTTCAGGAAATCAGCCAGAAAAATTTTCTTTACTAGGTATGAAAGAAGAAAATTTAAAAAAAGGAAAATGGATAACTTTAGTTAAACCAACTAAAGCAAAGCCTAATTCAAAGCATTTTTTTAAAATTTCAAATAAAAGTACTTTTAAATATATAAAATTAAATATTTTTCCAGATGGGGGGATAGCAAGATTAAGAGTACTAGGTCAAATTGATACAAATCAAATTGATATTAAAAAAAATAAAATAGTTAATTTATCAGCACTAGAATATGGAGCTTCCATATATGCTTGTAATAATGAACATTTTGGTAAAGCAGAAAATATTTTAGCCCCTGGTAAAGCAAAAAATATGGGTGATGGTTGGGAAACCAGAAGAAGAAGAAATAAAGGATATGATTGGGTAATTATTAAATGCATTGAGGGAAAACCTAAGTTTTTTGAAATATCAACTCATCACTTCAAGGGTAATTATCCTCATCAATTTTCATTACAAGCAAGCATGATTCAGCAAGATAAAAAGAAAGATTTACATAATAATAAAAATTGGATTTGTTTATTAAATAAAAAATTTCTTAAGCCGCACAAAGTTCATAAATTTAAGATTAATCAAAATAAAAAGGTAAATTATTTAAAGTTAAGTATTTTTCCAGATGGAGGGGTGTCAAGAATTAAAGTTATGGGCACACATTTATGATTACATTAAAACCTGTTTTAATTAATAAAAATAATTTTAAAAAATTTGGGACTCTAATTTCAGTTAGTAATAAAAAGGGCAAGGTGATCAATAATGGTTATGCAACTAAATTTTCTAATCTTGTGAATTTAAATGCTTTTAAAAACAAAGGTTCCCCAGCAATTAGTATTTTTAAAGCAAAAAAAAGAAAATTCCCTTTAACCATCGATCATCTTGAGATGCATCCTCTAAGCAGCCAAGCATTTATTCCTTTAAAAAATAAAAAATTTATTTGTTGTGTTTGTCCAATAAGCAAAAAACCAAATTTAAAAAAAATAAAAGCATTTATTATCCCTGAAGATCAAGGAATAGTTTATAATAAAAAAGTTTGGCATTTTCCTTTAATTGCTACTGATAATATGAACTTTTTAGTAATTGAAAGAATTGGAAAATATAAAAATCTGGAACGGTTTTATTTTAATGAAAATATAAAATTAAAATTATAATGCTTGGGGAAATTCAATTAAATATATCAAACTCACCGCCTAAGATTAATAAAGTTTTTCAATCTAGCTTATCAAGAATATTTTTTATTCCTTCAGAAGATAATAGTATATCAAATTGTGTCTTTGTGAATCAGGCAGGCGGAGTTCACGAAAATGATAGTTTTTTAAATAATATAAACGTTAATCACGATGAGCTTTGGGTTTAATTCTCATTTGCTAGCTCACCCAAGCAATGTTGAGCACACGCATGGATTTCATGATTTTCCAGTTGCATTTGGTCTAGTTGTTTTAGGTTTGGTATTTTTAATTGCTTACAAAAAATTAAGAAAAAATTAATTATAAATCTTGAAATAATTCACCCCAACCTTTAATCGTCTTTGTGTCTTCACCACACACCTTAAGGCATTTCCAAGCAGTGATATTTACTGTATCGTAAATTGGAATATTGAGTTCTTTTTCTAATTCGTCAACAATTTCTCCACCTCTAAAATTGGTACAAAAAACTGTAATGGCTTCAGGTTTCGATTTTGCCACTTCTCTAACCATATCTTTAATTGTATTTGGTTCATAGTCTGAAAATGAAAAGTTTCCTTTATCCCCTAAATGTTTTTCAGCTATACATTCAAAACCTTCGCTATTAAAATTTTTAATAATTTTTTCTTGAATATCGTCTAGATAAGGAGTGACTAGTCCAAATTTTTTAACTTTTTTCATTTGGAAGATCTCTGCCAATGCCAAAACAGAAGTCGTAGCCTCAATTCCAGTTGCTTCTGTAATTTCTTTACATAAATTTCTATCTGCATCAAAACCTAACCATCCTGCAGATGTACCATTCCAAGCTATCACATTAACTTTAGCATCTGCTAGGAGTTTTGCTGCATTGATGATTTTACTATTATCAAATTGCCCCAGTGCATTTGGATTTGATGAAATTTCTGTTACTGTAAATCGACTATAATGAGCTGTAACATGTGGTATTTGATTTAGTATTCTTGAGGTAATAGGTTCTAAAATTGTATTGGATGATGGAGTAAGCATTCCTATGAATTTTCTTTGAGTCATTGCTTGTGATTACTTTATTATAATTTTTTTTACAAGTTTCATTTTAGTAACCTAAGAGTTTTGGTAAAAAGGTCACGATATCAGGAAAAATTATACACAAACCTAAAACTAAATACTGTAAAATAATAAAGGGTATAGAATTTTTTATCATATCGGACATTGATATTTTTGTAATTCCACACATTACAAAAAGAAGCACTCCAACGGGTGGTGTCATCATTCCAATTACAAGATTTAAAACAAATATAAAACCAAAATAAATAGGATCTATTCCATATGCCATAGCAATTGGAGCTATTAAAGGAACAAGCATGATGTAAGCAGCATTAGACTCTAAAAACATTCCAACAACTAAAAGCAAAATCATAACTAATAATGTGAATACAAGCGGGCTTTGAGTAAACTCTTGAATAAATGTAGTTAATTTTAAAGGAATTAAGTCAATTGTTAAGACAAACGTAACAATAGAAGCAAATGCAATCAATGCCCCCACAACACCTGAAATTAAAGATGCTCTAAATAGACAGATGGGTAATATTTTTAAAGTCAATTTTTTAGTTATAAAAAAACCAATAATCAAAGAGTAACAAACGGCAATTGCTGCCCCTTCAGTTGCTGTAAAGACTCCACCAACAATCCCACCAACTACAATAATTGGCATCAGTAAAATAACGATAGATTCTTTAAACTTAATTAGTACATTTTTGAAATCAACAGGATCTCCTGTGAGTTCAAACCCTTTCTTTTTTGACAAAAAGGATGACATGATCATCATTGCAACAGTTAGAATGATTCCAGGCACAACACCTGCCATAAATAATGCACCAACAGATACTGAGGAACCAGCCATTAGGGCATAAATTATCATTGCATTACTTGGTGGAATAATTGGTCCTAAGTTTGCAGCGGACGCTATAACAGCACTTGAATATCCTTTGTCATAATATTTATTTAAACTAGGTACTAAAATACTTCCAAGAGCACTTGCACTTGCAACTGCAGCACCTGTAACTGAGGCCAAAACCATTCCTGATATAATAGCAACATGCGCTAATCCTCCATGAACTCTTCCTACTAAGCTATTTGCAAAGTTAATTAATCTTTTGATAATATCTGACTCAACCATAATTTCACCAGCCAACATAAAAAGAGGAATGGCCATCAGTGGAAAATTATCAACGGCATGCATCATCCTTTGAGGCAATATTTGTAAATCTAATCCTCCAAAAAATAATGCCCATAATGAAGAGAAACCTAAGGTAAAAGCAAGAGGCATTCCTAATAGTGCCAGTAGCAAAAATAGAATGATAATAATTAATGTCATTATAATTTAAAAACAGTCTCTCCCTTTTTTAAAATTGGCAATAAGTGTAAAATGCAATGAAAAACACAGATAATAACTGATATATAATAAAATGAAGATGAGAAATTTAGTGTAGGCATTAACTCGTCCCACTTTTCAATTGATAATTTCAAACAAGTGTAAAAAACAACCGTTAAAAGAAATAAGATACATAAACAAAAAAACCTAGTTAAATTTTTTTTAATTTGATTAGAGAATTTGTTGAAAAAAAAGTCAATCCCAACATGAGAACCGTATTTTAGACCATGTGGAATTGACAAAAAAATTGTCCAAACAAAAAATAATCTTGAAAGTTCATCTGCAGAGTCAATCGAGTAAGAAAAAAAATACCTCAAAATAACTTGTGCAGAAACAATAGCTGCCATAAGGGCCATGCTAGCGCAAACCCCTACGTAACTAATATCATCAACTTTTTTTAAGAATATGTAATACATGAATTTTTCAAGCCACTTCTAAGACACAAAGTGGCTTGAAATTTATTTGATTATTTAGCCGCTTCAAGAACAGCATCAACCACGTCTGATCCTATTCTTTTTTTTAGCCCAACTACAACGTCTTTTGTTTTATCAACTAATTGAGCCCTAACTTTTGGGGAAATACTATCATATTTCATTCCAGCTTTAATTAACTTTGCTTTTGAAGCTGAATCTTCTTCCGCCGCTTGTTGTCTTTGCCAATAAATTGCATTTTTCATCGCAGTCTCAATTGCTTTTTTATGAGATGACTTCAATTTATCATATCTTTTTTTGTTAGCTACAACGATAATAAAATCAAAGAAGTGTCCAGTATCAGAAAGATATTTTTGAACTTCATTAAATTTTCTTGTTGAGATAATACTATAAGGATTTTCTTGTCCATCTAGTACACCTTGTTGTAGTGCGGAGTATACTTCTTTAATTCCCATAGAAACTGGATTTGCACCAATTGCTCTAAATGAAGCAAGGTGAGTTTCATTTGGTTGTAACCTAATTTTTAAACCTTTAAAATCATCAATTGTTTTTAAAGGTCTGGTATTATTCGTTACATTTCTTGAACCCAATTCCATATAACCTAAAGCAGTAAAACCTTTTTTTGCTAATTTTTGATTCAACAGTTGACCGACTTTTCCGTCAATGACTCTAAACGCTTGATATCGATCTTTGAAAACAAATGGTAAAGCAACAGCTTCTAATTCAGGAACAGTTCTTCCCAAATAAGCCATTCCAATCCATGTCATAGCTACAGCGCCCGATCTTACTTGATCAACATTTTCTTTAGCGCCACCTAATTGCATTGCAGGGAAAACATCTATCTTAAGATCTCCTCCTGTAAGCTTTTTAACTTCATCACTAAATTTTTTCATTGCAACACTGCTTGAATGATCTGTTGCAAAGTTTCCCGCTATTCTTAATGTTTCAGCATTAACTGAAGAAGCAAAAGAAATAACAGATATTAAAAGAACAAATTTTTTAAAAAAATTCATTTTTTCCCCTTTTGTTAATTAATTTAGTTTAAATTAATCTAATAAGTTAATAATTTAAACAATTTAATTGTATTCAACTTTGGGTTGATCTATTATTTATTTCGATGTCAAAAATTATAGATCTTTCATTACCGTTAGAAGATGGATTGCCTGCACTTGGAAGATTGGCAAGACCAGTTATTGTTCCTCACACAACGCATGAGCAATCAAAAAAATATAAACAAGGAACGCCAGATGACTTATTAACTTTTACAACGTGCTACATGAGTATGTTAGATCATACAGGGACACATATTGACTCATTTTATCACAATAATCCAGAAGGTCAGTCCATTGATGAGATGCCAGTTGAAATGTTTATGGGTAAGGCTGTTTGTTTAGACTTAACGCATATTCCGGATCGAGGAACGATAACCGCAGAACATATGGATGAAGCAGAAAAAAAATCTGGCGTAAAAGTAAATGGTCATATCGTATTATTGTGTACAGGCTTAAACAAAAGACATTGGCCAAATGATAGTATCGTTTTTAACAATCCGCAAGTATCAGCAGAAGCAACAAAGTGGCTTTATGAAAAAAAATCTAAGGTTCACGGAGTTGAAGGCCCATCAACTGATATTGTTGATCAAAATTTATTTGAGAATCATAGGTTATGTCGAGACTTAGGAATGGTGCATTATGAATGGTTATGGAATTTAGAAGAAGTTTTAGGCGTTGGAGAATTTCGTTTTCAAGGAATCCCACTTAGAATTAAAAAAGGTTCAGGTTCCCCGGTAAGAGCCTTAGCTTTTATTGATTAATGTTAAGTGAAAAAGATATTTGTTTTACCTCTTTAATTAATCAAGTTGAACTAATAATAAATAAAAAAATTTCCTGCGAAGAACTTAATAGAATTTATCTAGATAATATCAAAAAATTAAATCCAATTTATAATTGTTTTATCTCAGTTGATAATGAAGAGGTTTTAAAAGTTGCCAAATGCAAAGATGAAGAGTTATCAAATAAAAAAATTGATAAAAAACATTTATATGGAATTCCAATTTCAGTTAAAGATGTAATTAAAACTAAGGATTTAAAAACAACTTATGGTTCTATAATTTATAAAGATAATGTTGAACCTCACGATTCTGTTTCAGTAGAAAGAGTTAAAGAAAACCAGGGTATTATTATTGGTAAAACAAATACTCCAGAGTTTGCTTTTGGAGCGCTGTGTGAAAATAAAATTTTAGGGTCAACAAAAAATCCTTGGAATCTGGAATATTCTTCTGGTGGTTCAAGCGGAGGTTCTGCAGCAGCAGTTTCACTGGGCCTTTCTCCTGTTTCCCTTGGAACAGATTTTGGAGGATCAGTTCGAACGCCAGCAGCTTTTTGTGGATGTGTAGGCTTAAGACCTACGCCAGGAAGAATTCCGAATTCTGAAAAATATAATGCTTGGAAATGGTTATCGACAGAGGGCATTTTAGCTAGAAATATAGATGATGCTTTTTATTTTTTAAATTGTATTTCAGGTACGCATAAACACGACCCTTTTTCTTTATATTGTGATTGGCCTGCCCCCAAAGAGAAGGTTAAAATTGCTTCAACACTTGATTTTGGACAAGCTTATAATGTCGATCCAGAAATTAAAAATTTATGGGAAAAGACTATTGCTGATTTGTGTGAAATTTTAGGTGAGATTAAAAATATACATCCGAATATCAAAAATGCAGATGAGTCTTTTAAGACCTTAAGATCTTTTAATAGTTGGATGAACTACCAGGATTTAGTTGAAAAACATGCTAATCTTTTGACCGAAAGTTTTATATGGAATGTAAAGCAAGGTGAAAAAATTTCGTCAAAACAATTAAAAACAGCTGAGATGTATCAACATGAAACTTATAAAAATTTTATGAATTTTTTTGATGATATTGATATTCTCATAGCACCATCAACTTCAGTTCTACCTTTTAGAAATACACAGAATAATGTTGAGACAATTAATGGCATTAAAACTAGTACAATTATTGACTACTTAGCTTGCACATATTTTATTTCTTTAGTTGGATTTCCATCCGTTAGTTTGCCCTCAAAATTTAAGCATCATGAATTTCCTTTCGGTATACAGTTAATTGCAAAACCATTTAATGAACTAGCTCTTCAAAAGATTGCTAAAATCCTTGAAAATAAAGGTTATTGTTATTTACAACCTGGAATTTAAAAGTTTTTATTGAATACCTGATTTGCAAATTAATAATTGCACTTAATGAGTTAATTAGTTTAAAATCATTTTCAAATAAACAGGGAGAAAAAATGAAAAAAATATTTACATTTATAAGCATATTTTTATTTGGTGTAATAAGCACAGCCTCAGCTGAGATGAAGCTAAATGCTTCTGGCTTAGTTTCTACTCATAAATACCACGTTGCTTTAGAAAAAGACTTTTATGGAAATTTATCTAAAACAAGTGGTTTGAATGTATCGGTTAACTATAATCCTTTAGATGTTCTTGGAATGCAAATGAAGGATACTATTCGTCTAGTTAGAACTGGAACTTTTGATATTGTGGAAGCAACAGTTGGAGAAATTTCTAGAGATGATCCTTTTCTTGGAGGAATTGATTTAATTGGTGTTTCACCTTCTTTAGATTCTTTAAAGAAAAGTATTGACGCATATCGAGCTGCATTTTCAAAAAGAGTAGAAGAAAAATTTAATGCAAAAATTCTAACTTTATGGCCCTACGGTCCACAAGTTTTTTATTGTAAAAAACCAGTTAAAGGACTTGCAGACTTAAAAGGTCTAAAAGTAAGATCTTATACACCTGCAATGTCAGCAATGATTAAAACAGTGGGTGGAACACCAGTGGCTTTAAGTTTTAAAGAAGTTTATCCTGCATTACAAAGGGGTGTAGCTGATTGTGCAATTACATCACCAACTTCTGGAAATACTGGAAATTGGCCTGAGGTTACAACTCACTATTTTCCTCTTGGAATTTCATGGTCTGTAAATACACATGCTATGAATTTAGATAAATGGAAAAAATTATCTTCAAAAGAGCAAGCAGCATTAACTAAAGCTTTCCAAGGTCTTGAAGAGAAGTTCTGGGATTTGGCAAGAAATAATACTGGCGATGCAGATAGCTGCAATACAGGTGGAAGTAATTGTAAAAATTACAAAAAGTTTAAAATGAAACTTGTTAAGCCTAGTGATGCAGATAAAAAATTATTAGCTAAAGCATCACAAAACTCTGTATTACCTGGCTGGGGAGAAACTTGTAATAAAGTTTACTCAAGCTGCACTAAAGTATGGAATGATACTATTGGTAAAGCACAGGGTATGAAAATTAATTAATCTAAGCTATATTTAGATTGTGGGGGAGGAATTTTCCTCCCCCTTTTTTTTATGATCAATCTTGGTTGGATATCAAAAGCATCAAAATTATTTTCGCTAATATGCGGATATCTTCTTATTGGTCTTTGCGTTTTAATTTTAATCGAAGTTGTTGGACGAAAATTATTCTCATTTTCTTTTCAAGGTATTGATGAGATTGGCGGGTACTTAGTTGCAATTTCTGGATCTTTTGCCTTTGGCTTTGGGGTTTTGGAAAAAGCGCATACTCGAATAGATATTGCTCTCACGCGTTTTCCAATAAATTTAAGAAATTTTCTTAATGTGACAGCTTATCTTGCAATTTTTTTAGTTTCATCTTTCCTTGCAAAATATTCTTATGTAACTTTGTCAGAAAGTATTCTATTTAAAAGCATATCTGCAACACCTTTAGAGGTTCCTATAAGATATCCTCAATTTTTTTGGTTTATTGGATTATCCTTATTTTCATTAATTTCATTTATTACATTAATCAAAGTGGTTTTATTATGGATCAAAAGTCCATTTGAATCTTATAAAAATTTCGGACCAGAAAGTCTTAATGAGGAAATCAATAGAGAACTTGATGATGTAAAAAAAAGAGGGAATGTTTAAATGATTTCACTTTCAACAGCAGTCTTTGGTTTTATCATGATGCTTGGTTTTATGGTTTTGGGTTGGCATGTTGGCGTTGCGATGTTGGTTACGAGTTTTATTGGAGTTATTTTTACACTTGGGATTAATTCATTAAATAGTTTTGGCACGCAGTTATGGTCTACTATGAATGATTTTCTTCTAACAGCGATCCCCTTATTCGTTCTTTTGGGAGAAATTTTATTAAGAAGTGGTGTTACCGACCGAATGTATGGTTCTCTAAGTTTATGGTTATCAAGATTACCAGGAGGATTATTACATACTAATATTGGAACGAGTGCAGTCTTTGCGGCTGTCTCGGGCTCATCTGTTGCAACGGCTGCAACTATTTCAACTGTTGCTTTACCTGAATTTAGAAAAAGAAATTATTCAGAAAAACTTGTTTTAGGTTCAATTGCATCAGGTGCAACACTTGGAATTTTAATTCCACCTAGTGTGAATATGATCATCTTTGGCGCTATCACCAATACATCTATAGGCCAACTTTTTGCCGGGGGTATTATTCCTGGAATAATTCTTACCTTGGCATTCATGATGTGCATTATTGTTATTGCTAAAATTTATCCAAAAATGGTTGATCAAACAAAGATTGAAGTAAGTTTAGCAGAAAAGCTAAAACATTCGGTACATTTATTACCACCATTATTTATTTTTTCAGTGACGATGGGAAGTATTTATACTGGTTGGGCAACACCCTCAGAAGCAGCTGGAATGGGAGTTATTAGTTCTATGATTATTGCGGCTGTTTATGGAAAATTAAATTTTAAATTATTAAATTTATGTATCCTGTCTACTATGCGAACAACTGCATTATGTTTTTTTATTATTATAGCAGCGTTTTATTTAAATTTTATTGTAGGTGTTATGGGTATCCCTCAACAGCTTACTAATTTTGTTTCTGAAATTGGTACAACACCTCTTCAGTTAATATTAGTTTTGATTTTATTTTATCTAGTTTTAGGATGTTTTATAGAAACGCTATCAATGATGGTTGGAACAATTCCAATTGTATTTCCTCTAATATTACATTTAGGAATTGATCCTGTTTGGTTTGGAATCTTTTTAGTTCTGATGATGGAAATATCTTTAATTACCCCTCCCGTTGGGATGAATATTTATGTTGTTCAAGGAGTTAGAGGGCACGGGTCTGTAAAAGATATTTTTGTTGGGGTTGCACCTTTTGTCCTGACTATGATTTTATTTATTTTATTTATTACAATGTTTCCAAATATTGTAACATGGCTACCAAATTTATTATTTAATTAATAGCCACCAATCAAGTGAGAAAAAACAATCTTGATCCCTAGGCCAAAAAATAGAAAACATTCTAAAATATGAACTCCTTTATGAGAAATTTTTAGATAATTATGTTTGATAAAAAAACCTAGATAACAAAAAAATAAAAATAAAAGCTCATTAAACAATAAGGATGAAGATATACGTTAGACTTATAATTCCAGCAGATGTTGCTGCAATAAAACCAATGACAAAAGGTTTAATTCCAAGTTTTTTTAAATCACCAAAATTCGTTAACAATCCCATCGCAGCCATGGCC
>Ga0181580_10002745_pt1 | contig 14325 bp, 7 predicted proteins | sample 071ome_23_FD_132413 | JGI IMG/M metagenome (GOLD analysis project Ga0181580, IMG submission 132413) | Coastal salt marsh microbial communities from the Groves Creek Marsh, Skidaway Island, Georgia - 071403BT metaG (megahit assembly) | ecosystem: Environmental > Aquatic > Marine > Intertidal zone...
AAAAACAATGGTTTAATTACCGAAGATGATTTAAAGAACTACAAAGCAGTATGGCGAGAGCCATTGGTTGGCAATTATAAAGATTTTAAAATTGTTACTATGCCGCCGCCCTCTTCTGGAGGCGTTCACTTAATACAAATGCTCAATGTCTTAAGTAACTTTGATCTAAAAAAGCTTGGCCATAACTCAAAAGACTATGCTTTATTGCTCACAGAGGTCATGAAATATGCTTATGCTGATCGCTCCAAATACCTTGGGGACCCGGACTTTTATGAGGTGCCTGTAACCAAGCTTATAGACCAAGTCTATGCTGCTTCAATTGCAAATAGTATCACCATTGGAAAAATTACGTCCTCGGATGAGATTTATCCTGGTGCAATACTCCCACCAGAAGGCATGGAAACCACTCATTTTTCTATTTCAGATAAGTTTGGTAATACTGTCTCTAATACCTACACCATTAATTCTAGTTATGGCGCAAACGTAGTAGTTGAAGGCCTTGGGTTTCTTCTTAATAATGAAATGGATGATTTTGCTGCTGCTCCCGGTATTCCTAATCAATTCGGCCTGCTAGGTGGCGAGGCTAATAAGGTCGAACCCTATAAGCGACCGCTGAGCTCTATGACGCCTAGTATTGTTTTCTTTCAAGATAAGCCCTATCTCATTACTGGCTCTCCGGGTGGCTCTAGAATTATCACGACAGTTTTACAAATGATCTTGAATGTAATTGAATTTGACATGGAAGTATCGGATGCAACTGTACAACCAAGAATACATCATCAATGGAAGCCAGACGTGCTTGGTTTAGAAAAAGGATTTAATAGCTCAATCATTGATCTTTTAGAACAGTCCCCACAAAAAATATATGTTCATTCGCCCGGCACATCTCTAGAGAGCGTTGTTCTTAAAAATTCATACCATTATGGTTTTGGAGATACCAGAAGACCAGACTCATTAGCCAAAGGTAGCAATGACTAACAAAATCCTTATGATCGCAATTTATGCGGTCCCAACACTACTATTGTTAGTAGGTGCTTATCTTTTTACAAAAAAAAGATAAATCCAAGAACTTTTTAATTTTAATCAGGTCAAATAAATACTGACCTTTTATTCTCCTTCATGTTAATTTCCCCAGGTCAGACAATGTAAGCGGGCTCTGGCCCGCTTTTTATTTTTTACTAATAAAACTTTGGGTGGTAATAATAGACTCTTGTTTTAACTCAGAATCTAGTTCGGTAGATCTAAACATTAATCCTTGAAATCCCATAACAAAATCTAAATGCCCATTGCCATCAAGATCAATCACGCCAGACCTATGAATTAATGGGGTTCCTGAGTCCTGACCAGAACTATTGTATTTATCAAAAAAATCCCATTTCATTCGTTTGGGAAAATAATCATGTGGAACTTCAGTAAAAACTCCCTCTCCATCATTAAGGGCTAATGTGACTCTGGGATAAATCTCAAAATTTTGTCCGCCATAAATTGCTTGGGTGTCGATAATATCTAAATCACCATCTTTATCTATATCTTTTAATACAATTACACCCTCACCAATACCAGTCCCCTTTAAAGAAGCATCAAGCTCCGCTCTTGGTTGATAAGAGAATCTCGTTTGTGTTTCATCTTTAAACGAACCATCACCATTGCTAATAAGAATTTGCACATGCCGGCCAGCATAATATGGTGATTTTCTGGTTGAACCTATGACGATATCCTCATAACCATCTCCATTAATATCACCACTGTCAGCATCATTGTAATTAGCATTATCTGGACCATAAAATGGCTCTGGTAGAGTTTTCCAGGAGTTTGAATTTAAGTAAGGAGGATCATCTGGGTATATAGGACCAAGATGTAGGTTATTCCAATTTCTTGCACCCCATTCGTCATCGGGAGTTGCTTTGTTAGACCAAAAAATTACTACATCATCAAACCCATCATTATTGTAATCTCCAATAGTAGAAGCATGAGCATGGGTTTTATCTACCAAATCCTTTTGCTTTCCGCAGCAAGCTGTATCGATTTCTTTTTGATTCAGTCCAACGATTTTAAAATTACCAAGACCATCTCCAAAATAAAGAACTCCATTCATAAACACATCAATGTGCCCGTCGCCATTTACATCTCCTGAGCTTGCATCATGTGCAAATGCAATATTCGTAGGTAAATTGCCTTGGAGCTGTTCTTCGTTTTGTAAAATTTTAATATTCTTATGCACGCCATCGGCAGAGAGAAGTATAAGATGTGGATAGGAAACCCAATAATTGGTGTTATCCTCATTCATTTTTGGGATACCAAAACTTGCAATGAAAGCATCATCAATTCCGTCGTTATTAAAATCAGCAATCTCGATATGATAAGGAGCTGGTAAGCGTGGGGGTTTACCATCTTCATACTTATTAAAATCCTCAGTCAATCTGCCAAATCCATCATTAAAAAGTAAGTGAATGGTACTCCAATAGGTTGGATCTTCATCAGAACCTAGTGATTTAAATACCCTATCCCCAATATCAGCAACAAATATTACATCCTCATCGCCATCACCATCTAAATCACCCCCCAGAATATCTCCAGGGATAAAGCCTGGCGGCCACTCACCAGGTTGATACGAGCAATCATCTGGGGTTGGATAACAATAGGTTCCAGCAGGAAGTTTTTTTCGCTCACCTCGTAACCAGGGCATAATGTCCCAAGAAGCATAATTATCATTTTGAAGATCTGCCTGAATAGAAGAGGAAGGATTAAAATTTAGTAGTCCATCAGGAGTATTGAATTGCTCTGCAACGTGTTTAAATTTCACAGGAATGCTAAAACTCTTGGTTTTCTCCCTACCTGATGTGCTTGTTATTTTTAAACTAAAATTAACCATAGTTTCAGAATAAGTAAAAGGCGCTCTTGCTCTGAGGGTGAGATTTTCAATCTTGGGGAATAAAAGTGTCTTGTTAGAATCTATGAAATCTAGGACAACTGACTCATCAGCTTGAAGATTTAGGGGAATAACTGTAATTTCAAAGCTTTGATAATCATCTAATTGGACTGGTACCGCGGCAGTAAAATCTAAAGAGTTTTGAGTTAGTGGATTCTCAATATTTGTAGCGCTCTTTCCTCCTCCTCCACAACCCAATAAACATAAAATAAAAATAAGAACCCAATTATTTTTTATTAATTTTAAAGAATTGGCTTGTATTTTAATTTTTTTGATAATGAATTATCCCTTCTTTAGAGAATGCTGGTGATGCAAATGGTTCAGAGAATATGATCATAGATCCGTCTGCGCTGAGGTCTAAATTTTCTCCAGCTCTATTATTTTTACTTATACCGGTATAAGTAAAGTCTTCGATCCATTGATTGTTAGAAAGATTATAGGTGCTTACTTTTCCATTATAAAATTGTGTATCTCCAACGATCGGATATTTAAGAGCTTGGACAAGAATCTTGGTAGCATTGCTGTTGATTGCTACATTATATCCAAAGTATAAATCTTCATAGTCGCCAATTAATGTATTTCCAACTTGTGAACACTCTAGTGTGATGGTTACATCTTCATTAGTACATGAATAAACATATGCAGCACCATTTCTTAAATTTCCAATATCCTCATTATCTCCATAAGATCTTGGATTAGGTGAGCCTATAATTATATTGTTACCATCTGGAGTTAGATCAATCTCTTCACCAAAACTACCTATCAAATAATCGCTTTTAATTGTATTTACACGTTTATAAGTATTATTGTTTTCTTTATAGATATGAATTTCAGGTTTTTCTGAATTTGAGTTCATTCCAGTGTTTATATTTGCAACAGCAACTCTACTTCCATCGTCACTAATTTGGACTCTCCAACCTGTAGTTTTTAGGTTTGCATACACAATATCATCTGTTAGCAAACTCCAACTATTGTCATTTCTTTGATAAACACTAGCTTTTCCAGATCCGGAATTTTCTTCTGGAAAACCAACAATAATTTTTGATCCATCATAGTTTAAATCAATATCAGCAGTTGCTGTGGAGGCATCAGTGGCACTAGGCACATCATGCCAACTATCAGCATTAAAATCATAAACTCTTACATTCCAAGAGCTGCTTCTTTTCCCAACCGCAATATAATTTCCATCTCCGCTTATAGAGGTTCTAATACATTCATAACATGAAAAAGATTTTAGTAAATTCCATGCTGATCCATTCCATTCATATAATCTAAGCTCTTTGTAGTAACTTGAAGAGTCATCACTTAAAACAGCTAACCTATTGCCATCCTGTGAAAGTTCTAAGTCCATACTTCCAAATCCATAATCTCGAGAACCACCCCAAAGTTGATTAGCAGGTGCGGTTTCTTGTGAATCATTATTTACGGTTACCTCAAAAAATCTATAGTCCCAATTCTTACCATCCGATGCTTTAACTGTTACTTGATACAAGTTATTTAAACCCTCATCTTTTGGATCTTCATAGTTTGGAGCAGTTTTAAATGCAAGATAACCATTGTTTAATTCAAAAAATCTCCCATCTCTTCCATTGAAAGAAAATGTTAAGTTATCACCATCAGGATCGATAGCGTTTAACTCAGTTACTCTTGTTGTATTCTCGGTTAGATTGAATTTTGAGTTTGTAGCAGGAAGATCAAATATAGGATTTTGATTTGGATTAGCAAAGGCTTCATAAAATTTTGAATTTTCATTCCATGATCCTGCAGCAACTTTTGTGCCATCATGAGTTAAGGCAACATATCCTCTTTTGGCACCTTGATTATTAGAATTATTTTCATATACATGATAAAGATTCCAAGTCTCATTGCTATAGGAATAAAGTGCCACTTTGCCAGTATCTCTTACATTATTATCAGCCTGAGGAAAACCGATGGCTAACTTATTACCAGTACTATCAAAACTGACCTCAACTCCAAAGAAATCATTTGAATCCGATTGGCCTAAATTTAAAGGCTCTTGGGACCAATTACTTTGATCTAAAATACTATTTAAACTAGCGTTCCCCTCTTGCGAAATATCCCATATTTGAACTTCTCCAGAATCTTTATTTGAGAAGACCAGTCTCGTACCACTTTCGTTAAGGTCAATACTATAGCCACTAATATTTTGTGAGAAAATTTCTTTCCAACTTACACTATCTCCATTTATCTCAAAAACTTTTACCCTATCTACACTTCCCCATGCCATCCTCTCTCCGTTACCACTAATTACAATCCCGTTACCTTCAGGACCATTAGAATCAGGAATAAAGGTATTGCTGATTCGTTGCCATATATTTTCATTATCAACATAATCGTAAACAGCTATTCCGTGCTGGTCTTGCCATGTTCTAGTTACAAACCTCTTCCCTTCATAGTCAATATCAATAAAATTTCCTGCAATGTTATTTCCTTGATAGCATTTAGTAACTGGAAATGAGCTATAGTTATAGTATTGATATACGACAATTGATCCCTGCCCACCGCTGCCACTTGAACAAGATCCATTGGCTTCTGCAGTAACAAACTCTGTGCCTGTTCCACTTGCAGCAACATAAGTTTTAGAACTGCGGTAATCCCTCCCGAACCAACCATCAAAATCAGATTTATCTCTTTGAGGAAAATTCATAAAAAATACAGGTTCATCACCATCATCCCCGATAATAAATGACCCATTAGAATTAGTTGCAACAGGTTGGTCCATATAACTAAAGCTTTGTAACTGTTCAATAATGTTTGTGACCTCTATACTGACATCAACTGAATTTTCATATAAACCATCAAAAGCAACTACCCTAAACTGATAATTAGTTTTACTTTCATAATCTGCTGCATCGATCAAATAAACTTCTGCATAATTACCCTTGTTAGCATATGTTACAAACTCAGCATCCTCTCCGCTTATACGTATTTGTACTGCATCCCCATCAGCATCAGAAAATTCATAATTTCCAATAAAAGTATCGCTATTTTCCTCAATAGTAATGCTGGTAGGTCCATCTATAGTGGGCGCGTTATCGTTCAGGTTGTTGACCGTGATGGCGATATCTCTGCTCACGGTGAATTCCGCATCTTTGACCACGATCGTCACCGCAAAGGAAACATTGCCGCTCTCGTAGTCGGGCGCCTCTTTGAAGTTGAGCTCAAAGGTGATGCTGTCGATTGTAAACAGATCTGCATTGGTCCCTGAGAGTGAGACTTCCAATTGATCGCCGTCGACATCGTTGGCGCTCATCACACCGACTAACGTGGAGTTTTCATTGACGCTAAAACTGGAACTAAAGTTCAGTTCCGGCGCATCGTTGATCGGATTGATGGTGATAGTGACCCTGGCATTGGAGACTTTGGTGCCTTGGGTAATTTGGTAAGTAAAGCTGTCGCTGCCGTTGTAATTCGGGTCGGGTTGGTAGGTAACGGTTCCGCCTGTGACCGAGAGAGAACCGTGGCTAGGATCGGAGGTAATACTCAACCCAATTTCGTAAGCTGTGAGATAGGAATCGTTGTTCAGGACGTTGAACTGCCCCTCGGTATCCTCATCGATAGTGACGTTATCGTCTATTGCTGTAATGTTGGGAGCTAAGTCGTCGGCACTGACTCCTTGATCTGCTGCAATGTAACCTAAGATATTGCTTTGATAAGCTGTTACCACCTCACTCGAAGCAGTACCGGCAGCAAGCTTGGCAATATCTTGTTGGAATAAATTGAGACCAAAACGCATGGCTGCAACCGTGACTGCTGCATTGTCTTTGACCTCGACCACAGGCAACACATTGCTTAATGCTTGAGAGACTGTAGCTTTATTAGCATCGGAGAACGTGGTGCTTAAGGTTGCCGATAAACGCTCGACTACTTTGGCAAGAAAATCTTCGCGCTCAATATCGACCCTGGCATTGGATTCGGTATATTGGGCTTCGAGCTCTTTGGCAATCAACTCAAAGGTTGTTTGGGTGGTAGTGGTTTGCGATTGATTGAAACCGTTGTTGGCAATGTTGGTCAGGGCCAAGGCTAGGACCGTGGCTTGCGTACCCTTCTCGTACAAATAATCGTAAGGACCTTTGTCACCCTTGTTGGGAATAGGGTCGGTGATAGTGATATCCAGCGTGCTATCCAGACCTAACGCTGCATTGAGTTTACTGCTGTCTGCAAAGTATGCAGCTAGGGTTGTGATGGGGGAAATAACTTTGGATTCAGTGTAACCGGAGAGTTTGTGCTTAAGCACATAATTACTCAATGCCGTTTGGGTATCGACATCGGTACCGTTCTTGCTAATCAAGACACCGTCGGTATATCTAAGATTGAAAGCACCGTTGCCATCGGTGGTAGCACTATATTCGTTGCTATCTTGTTGGGCGTTGCTGTTTTCATCAATAAAAATTTCAGCACCACTCAAATACCCGTCAAAGGCAACTCCATTGAATTTACGGAAACCTAGTACGCTGACCGATGATGAAGACGAACCAGCAGAATTCGAGCACGAGAGCGAAAAGGTATTAGCACCTGCTTGAGAAACCGTCACGGCTTCAGAACCACTCGTGCCTTTTGTTCCAGACCAAGCGCCGGAGGCCGAACAAGAAGTAGCGTTAGTAGAAGACCAAGAAAGGGTTACCTGGGTAGTAACTTCTGCATCTTCCTTATCGGAAGTGATAGAAACAGAGGGGAAATTAATAGAGCCACCACCACCAGTGTTGCCACCCGAGCCACCAGAATCAGAACCGCCTCCTCCTCCACCTCCCCCACACGATACTAAAAAGATAACTGCGAGAAAAAAGAATGAGTAAGACTTACACATACATTAAGTCTAAATAGAAGACGAAAAAAAGCAACACCCATCATTGGGTGTTGCATGGAAAAGAATGTTTTAGTCTTTATTCAGTTTTGGAATATGGAGAATTGCCTGAAATAGTGAATAAATTGAATAAAATATAACAAAAAATAAATATGCAATTAATGGAAAAATTATTCCTGCAATGAGCATCCCCAATGCTCCAAAAAATGTGCCTATATTTGAATCAAAAATACTCCATAAAAACATTATAGAAGAGATGAGGATAAGCACTCTGCTAATTAACCTTTCTTGAAATAAAAGAGATTTTAAATTAAGAGTAAAGAGACCAATTAAGTCATCTGCTGCCGAGCTCTCCTTAGAAACATTTAGATTGATCAATGCTGGATTAAATAAAGGAGCAGTTGTAACAATAAGATAGACAGAAAAAATTAAAATCGATGCATTTCCAAGAGGGCCAATATAAAACGGATCTTCCAATAAAGCATAAAGACCTGTTAAAAATAGTACAACTGACATAAGAAAAGTAAATACTGCAGTAAAAGTTAAATAAGCTTGGTTACTTATATAAGTTGGATTGTTTTTTATAAGTGAGTCACATGCATCATGAAAGCCTTCTGCAAGAAATGCAAATAATAACAATAAGACAGGGCCAATAAAAATTAGCCAAACTAACATACCTAATTCAGTATCAATATATGTCTTGATTGTTGCAATAAGTAAAATAGCTAAGGCTATAAAAATAGCTGTAGCATTTAGTTTCTCAAAGAAACCAAATAAGGCGTTAACAAATTTAACACTAATGACATCTCTGATACCTTGAATAGTGGTTTCAAAGAAGTTATATACTTTAATTAAATAATTATCAAAGTTATCCATTTTTTCCCCTATATTTATAATTTCTGCTTGATTGCAGTAATTTCTTTATTAAAAATTTCTTCAGAAATCATTTTTCTTTCATAAAGATCTGTAAGCTGAGCAATTGCCTTAATTTGTGATTCAGTAAGGTTTTCTTCAGTAGACTGTGCTTTTGTTTGAGAAGTATTTTTACTTTCTAGTTCGTTAGTATCAATGGTATTCTCAGAAACTTCTATTTGATTATCTATAACATCAGCTTCTGCAATTGAAGAGTCAGGTTCTCTTGAAATTGAAGAGTCAGGTTCCCTTTGCGAAGTTATAGCTTCAGGAGCCTTCTCAAGTTTTGTTTTAACAATAACTTCTTCATCTGTTAAAGGGCACGCGAAATCATGTTTTAAATAATTACTGCCTGCGTAAAGCCACATAGTCATTGGTAACACATCGTCGTATTCTTTCACCTCCTCTACAAAACAAGTCACCTCAAAGTTTTGATAAGCAGGTTTAATATTTATAGTATCGGGAGTATTCATAAAGTATACATCACCTGTTGTATTCGAGATTTTACATACTGCTCTTGAGCAAGCTGGGGTTTCAATAGTTAAGTATTCTACTTCTTGCTGAGAAGCATTTTCATCCTCGCTAAATGGATTTAAATTATCTATTGTAGAGCAAGAATTAATAAGTAATCCAATAAAGATTAAAGAATATTTTATTCCCATTTAAATTTATCAGTTGTGAAAGGTATAAATATTAGCTTGCTATCACCAATCTCAATCTGATCATAAATTGCAAGGGTTTGAGGGGTTTCAACTACTGATTCATTGAGATATACCAAACCTCTGCCAGAACCTGTGTTTATAGTAAATACGAGGGTCTTGGGGTCTTGTGTTATAGAAGCATGATTTTCTCTTGAGATAGTATCATCACCTGAGATAACAATATCTTGATTGGAAGATCTTCCAATAAAATTTCTTTCAGATTTGATCCTATAATCTCTTCCTTTATCAGGACCATCTACACATACTAGCCATCCACAAACTGGATCAATTCCAATGCTTTTAGATGATAAGGCAACAGTAACATCATCATCTGGATCACTCTGATCAAGAGCAATAGTAGTATCGAGATCTGTTTCAAAAGAATGGTCAATTTCTACTTGGGATTGTTGCGCATACATACCCAATGAAGTTGGTTCAGTTACTGCTTGTGTTGTACTCGGTGTATTGAGTGGTTGAGTAGTTTCATACTCATCTGGGGTCACTTGAGCTGGTGAAACTCCACAAGCAGGACAAGAATTATACTGCCCATCATTATAATATTTACTACATTGCCCACATTTAACTACTGCCATATATCCTCCTAAATAATTTCTAGAGTAACAATTGATGTATCCTTTCCAAAGTAAACTTTTGTGCCTGAAGGCACGCGCTCTGTAGAACCCTCTGACATACGCTTGTTATTTATAAAGGTTCCGTTTTTAGACTTCAAATCTTTTATAAGAAAAGTTTTGGTATTTAGATCTAGCTCAATCATTGCGTGTAACTTACTTATATAAATCCAATCAGATGGGAACTTGATTGAAGATTGCTGATCTCTTCCAATAAAAACTTTCGAAGTAAAATTTAGTGTTGGTGGATTAATCGATAAATTTTGAAAAACCAATCTCCCTTGCGCATTGGGTTTTGCGGGCTGAGGTATTGGGGATGATGGAGTTGGCTGTGACTGAGGCGTTTCAACCTGTATTTCTGTTTCTCTTGCAAGCACAAAATAAACTCCAAATGCAATAAGTAACACCGCAATTACGTATGGCAAGAAACCATTGGCAGAAGAATTAAAAAGCCTAACATAATGTAATACATTAGATTCAAGGTTATATTTGATCTCAAGCTTATTAAGAATTGGTATTAATTCTTGAACACTAATTGAATACCCAACATTTCTTGCATCAACATCCATCATTGTATTGACACCAATTACTTGCCCACTTTTGGAAAATAATGGTCCGCCAGAAATGCCAGAGTTAATTGCAGCATCTGTTTGTATGTAAGAAACTCCCTCAAAAATATATTCTGAGCTGATAACACCTTTAAATATTTGAGGTTTTAAAAATCCAACTAGTAAATTGTAATTTCCATCCAGTGATGAATCTGCTCCAGTTGATTTAAAATATTCAAATAATGCTGTCTCAGTGCCTGCTGTATTTGGATAGCCTACACTGAAAACATCGTCTCCAGAAACCATTTTGGACTCAAAAACTGAAGCGACAGGAAATTCAAGCCCTTCAGGTAGTTCGGCACTCAATATTGCAATATCAGGAACTTCAGATGTCCAGAGTTGCCTGGTTTTAACGGTTAATGGTTCTCCAATAGAGTCTTTACTGATAATTAGACACCTTGAACCAATTGGTGAAACATGTTGATTTGTTACGAGCGTCGTTTTATTGATAAAAAATGCAGAACCAGTGACATCAACAGTTCTTTTTGTCTCGCCGATGGGGTGTTCACAAAGTAATCTAACAGAGGAGTCCATCATATTTTCAATATTAGCGTTAGGCATAAAAATTGCCATTAAAGATAATAACGCACCAAGGGCTACACCTATAAATCCAAATATTTTTTTACTCATAACTTAATAATACCCATTTAATTATAAAAAATACACATAAAAATATTACTCTAAGAGTTATTCTTAAAAGGTCACAATAACTTCCTGATTTTTGCAAACGGGTAAAATTCTATTTTCTGTTGAATTATCATTAGGTTCCTTGCAGTTTTTTACTTCCTTTCTTGAGTTTTTATCTTCTATATCATCTCTTAGAGAATTTACTTTTTCCCGGTTAATATCAACATCTTCACATACTTTTTCAGTTGTGCTTCCGAAATAGCCTAAATCTACCACTACATCTCTACAAATAGATTCTGTTTTCATATTCTTAAGGTTATTAAGTTGCTCAGAGCTTATATCAGCAATATCTTTTGACAAAGTTTGCTTTGGATCATTAGAAGGATTCTTCTCTATTTGCCGAGATGGTTGGGCATTTTTATCTGATTTTGAAACAAGAGGCATAACATTTCCATCAATACTTGGATCACTTTCTTGAGCAGTAGCCTTGTTCGCTTGATTATTGGGAAGTGATTCTCCGCTCATACTATCTAATTCACTGTTTTTTATGATTTGTTTAGGTTTATTTTCTGAATATGAATATTCTTTAGTATAAGGTAATTGATTTTCTTGATTATCAATTGGTTTGCCTTGATTGCTTGGAAATTCCTTATCTAGACCAGGATTCATTTCATTGCTTTCGGAAATAGATTTTAATTTAAGATTTGGGTCATCGATTGCATTAATATCTGCAGCTGTGCTATCACTCTCTAAATTCTTTTCTTCTTCTCTGGTAATCAACTCCTTTGGTGCATCGATAACCTCTATTGAATATAGATCATCACCGGCGTCATTATTACTATCATTTGTAGATGAAATGGGAGCCTGAGCACTATTAGCCTTTAAATTGAGAATCTCTAGTAAATCATAATTTAGACTAAGAATGGCAAAGGTTGGCAACAAAATAATAGATAGCCATATAAATGCCATTTTAAGTGCCTTTGATTTTTTGGGTTTATTATTGTTAAACAATATGCCAATTGTGAGATTATCTTGGTTTTTAATATTTTTCTTCAATTTTTCTTTAATGCAAAGATTAGCAACTTCTGAATGAGGTTTAGAGTGAATTAAAGAAATAATCTCGGTTTCTGTCATTCTGCTGTAAAAACCATCTGAGCATAAAAAGACCGCAGAATAATTTGAAAAGTTTAATGGCTGAGTATTTTGAGAAATTTTATTGATTTCCTGGGATCCAATATAACTTGTTAGTGCAGCTTTTTGCTTATTATTTTCAACATCCTCAATAGCAAGCCTCCCTTTCTTGACTAATTCGAGTAAATCTTGCTCATAATTATGATCTCGAGTAAGTTGATCCAATTTTTTATCATTAACTGCGTAAATTCGGCTATCACCTACTGATATCCAATATATTTCTTGCTTCAATTGAACCAAAGCAACCAAAGTTGAGCCTGTATTCCCCTCAATACCCTGTGATACTGAAAAATCATATACTGATTTATTCGCATGAATTGCTGATCTTTTTAAAGCATCAGGAATAGTTTCTTTTGCTTCCTTTTGCTTGTAAGCATGAATGAAAGCATTTATTGTTAACTTGCTAGCTTCTGCTCCCCCTGCAAGACCTCCCATTCCATCAGCGACTATGAGTAATTTTCCAGCATGGCCAATAAATGTTTCATTGTCAGGGATAAAGCTTCCATATGCATCCTGCTGCTCTTTTCGAGATCCTTGCGCTTGAGAAAAAAAGATATTATTCATAGTTAAGATCCTCATATCGTTTGATAAAAACTCGAAATTCGTTGATGCCAAATTTTACTAAATCGCCATTTTCAATAGGACAACGTTTTGAAACTAATGCGCCATTAAGATATGTATGGTTTGTTGAATCAAGATCATCTATCAAAAAGACCGTTTCTTTAATGTAAATTTTTGCGTGCAGGTTTGAGATATCCTTAAAATCGCTTAAAACCAAATCAGATCTTGAAGAACGCCCAATAGTCACCTTATCAGTGAAATTACATTCTAATGAAAGAGAGGACTTTTTTGAAAATTGAACTAACTTAATAGTAAATTCATGCTTATCTGGATTATTAAGCGTTGGAACATTAAGATCGTTTCTAGTTTGCTCATAATTAACGTCGTTAAGCTCTACTTCAATGTTATTTGAAGACACTTTTCTTCTTGAAAATAATAGCCATGCAACCAAAATAGTTAGAACTATCCCAATAGAAACTATGAAATAAGGGTTGTAAAAAAAACTGTAATTATATTGGTTGGAATTATCAGAAATTGGAAAACTAGTTGGTATTTGTTCCTCATTGACAAAGACTTTTTGGGTGGAAGAGTATCTATTACTTTCAAAATCTAAATAGATGGTACTGGAAAAATTTTTATAATCGATATCACATGATCTACAAGATGACTTTAATAAAAATACGTTATCAATATTTCTTTGGGTTTGCCTAAATGCTCCATCAATTCCATATATGTTTGCATTAATAAAAATACCATTAGTGTCTGTAGAGAGAAGCTTCATATCTTTGATGGCTTGAATTTTTAATGGAGTTGATCTCTCTGCAAAACCTATCATGTAGTATGGGACCATGCTATCAATAATCATTGATTTAATTTCTTCATACTTTAAATTGACTTCAGAAGATGGATCTGGGTCATCCAATCCGTCTGTTAAAGTTATAACAGCCCTTCTGAATGGAATATCAGCATTTTGCTTAGTTAGCATTGAGTTAGCCATTAATAAAGCATCAAAGTAGCGTGTATTCATAGAATCTCTTTGAATATTTTTTAAACTTTCTTTAAGGCTTTGTTTATCAAAAGTAAAATTTTGAATAAGCTCAACCGAGTCGCCAAAACTTACTATGGCTGCCATATCAGCAAACCCAAGCTTATCAATCCATTCGGTTATGGCTTCCTTAATTAAGTTAAAATTCTTAGTACTAATTGATTTTGAAGTATCAATTAAGAATACATAGCTAGTTCCATATACTTCGGAAGAGAATTTGGTTAATGAGTTAGGGCGGGCAATTCTTGAACCAAATTCAACAGCAATGTCATCAAGATCAACATTTTCAATTAGCTC
>Ga0181580_10002746_pt1 | contig 14323 bp, 10 predicted proteins | sample 071ome_23_FD_132413 | JGI IMG/M metagenome (GOLD analysis project Ga0181580, IMG submission 132413) | Coastal salt marsh microbial communities from the Groves Creek Marsh, Skidaway Island, Georgia - 071403BT metaG (megahit assembly) | ecosystem: Environmental > Aquatic > Marine > Intertidal...
CGGTGGCCTTGGTAACCGTTGAAGTGGTTGAAACGACGGCTCCCGCTGCAGAAATTCGTTCCCTGTTCACGGTCAAGGGAGTCGTGAAATCCATCGAGGAGGATCTCTCATCGGCGCGCATCGAACACGAGGAAATTCCTGGCTACATGCAGGCCATGACCATGCCCTTTGACATCGGTGATGCCGACGAGTGGACCTCACTTCAGACAGGTGATTCCATCTCTTTTCTGCTGCATGTGACCGATGAGCGTAGTTGGATCGATGGAGTGGAAAAAACCCCTGAAGAGGTGCCGTCACTGGAGGAGCTTTCCAAGACGGCTCCCTGGCGGCCGGTGCGTGAGGTCGAGTTTCTTCAGGTAGGCGATGAGCTTCCCGATTACCCGCTGACCAACCAACTTTCCCAGGCCATCTCAACCCACCAGTTTCGAGGCAAGGTGCTGGCACTGACCTTTATCTACACCCGTTGCCCACTCCCTGATTTCTGCCCGCGCATGAATCAGCAGTTCATGGCCGCCCAGCGCGCACTCAAGGAGGCCTCCGTAAAGCCGGCGTCCTATCATTTTCTTTCGGTGAGCTTTGACCCGGTGCACGATACGCCTGAGCGTCTTCAATTTTATGCCAATGCCTATCAACATGACCCACAGCAGTGGAGTTTTGCCACTGGAGAATTGATCGAGATCGATGCCCTGACCGAGCAATTTGGTCTGGTCTTTTATCGTTCCGAAGATTCCCTGCTGGACTGGGATCACAACTTGCGAACCATCCTGATAGACCAGGAGGGAATCATTCGTGAAATCCTCATTGGCAATCAGTGGAAGGGCGAGGAGCTGGCGGAAAAAATGCAAAGCCTCTTGAAAAAGGAAAGCGACTTGAAGCGGCCCGATAAAGGGTTTGAATAAAAAAAGACCCTCCTGGTGAGGAGGGTCTTTGCAATGGGGGTGATTGTTGTCTGAGGCCCTTGCCTCAAGGGGCAACGGCTCGCATAAATTGAGACGGCAATTGATCACCAGGTGCCAAGACGATCGGGCTTTGCGAGTCATCGGCTACGTCCTGCCATGGTCCACGGGGATCGGTTGCTGATTGCAGCACGCCTTCCCATTCGATAACAATGTTGTTGCCATCACGCGAGATGGATATGGAGGGTTGAGTAACGGGCTTACCTTCAGGGACACCGAAGCCCTCGTTCTTCATGTAACCTCCGGTTGCCAGAGCTGTCCACTGGGCGGCCCAGTTCTCGGCTCCAAAAGCACCCTGGAAGCCCACATTGGTAAAGAAGGCATCGTTCACAGGGAAGAGTGCATTGCTCAGAGCCGGGCTATCAGCCATGGGCCTGGGGTCGAGCACTTCATCGTAGTCGCGGCTGATACCCGTCAACTTGGGATCGTCAATCTGATTGAGACGATCGGTTTCGGTGAACAGGAAGGTCGCGTTGGCGTTGGCAATGGTCGTGGCACTGTCACCAGCACCAAAAGCCCAGAACAGGTTGTTGCGGAAGTCCACATCACCCGCTTGAGCTCGGGCCAGACTGTCATCGGCCACATCCACGGCACGTCCGTTGAAGTCGGTGAAGATGCTGTTGTAGTATTCAGCGCCTGCATTGTCACGGATGTGGAAGGCTCGTTTGCCATTGCCGGAGTCCACTCCGCCTCCGATGAAGGTGGCGTTGTAGATGGTCGGTTTGGCAATGGGCAGTCGGGTGTTGTCGTCGATGTCGCCATCGTGTTCTCCCCCGTCCCCGGAGTCGCCATCCTGGATGGTGAACCAGAACTGACCTTTACCGCGCCATCCCTGATCATAGTCAAAGCTGTCATCCCCACAGTAGGAGACCGAAGCAAACTTGACCGAAGCGGTACCACCGAAGAACTCGATGCCATCATCGAGGTTGGCAAAGACTTCGATGAACTCAAGGGTGGTTCCACTGCCGACGGCACCAAGGGTCAGACCGTTGATTTCATTGTCGGCACCAATGAGGGTTCCACCGTGACGGATGGAGATGTAGCGAAGCACCCCACTGTTGTCGGTATCATCGTTCCCACCGAAGCGACCCCGAGTTTCGTTGATATCAATCCCTTCGATGTTGTCGGTGATGGGTGATCCACTGTCGCTGGGGCTGTTGAGTGTGGCTTGACCCAGGATGATCAGCCCACCCCAGAGGCCACGGTCGGTAGATCCGAAGTCTTCAGGGTCATTCACGTCGTCTGCTTCAGCGGTGAAGATGATGGGAGCCTCGGCAGTTCCTTCTGCGAAGATCTTGCCTCCGCGAGCGACGACCAAGGCGCTGGCTTCAGCACCTTGCCCAGATTTGCCCTTGATGACGGTGCCTGGCTCGATGGTGAGGGTTTCGCCTTCTTCTACAAACACCAGCCCGTTGAGGACGTATTGGTTGTTGGCTGTCCAGGTAGTGTTCCCGGAAATGTCTGCATCGGTGATCTGAATGGTTTCACCCTTCAGATTGATTCCAATCAGCAGGTAAACGATAGCTGCTAGATTTATCCATAATCGGTTGTTCATGAGTCTTTGTATGCTGAGTCTGTTTTAAGGTTCTCGTTAAGACTCTTTCAATCCATACCCCATCTGTGTCGCGCATATCTCCTTGTTGTGACGAGTGTGTAACGATGGAGCACTTAACCAGTTTTTCTGCCTCCAGTTATGGCAATGAAATGACGCAAGGTATCTTCTGTTACGGTGAGGGAGCGATGTCCTTAACGCATTAATAACAACAATATAAGACGCTTTGGTGAGCGTTTTACTTGGGCGGGGATTAGGCCCATGTCACATAATTGTAACAATTCAGGCACCATGCTGTGACATGGCGATTTTGTAATCAGACAAATCAATGAGTAAGCATTTTATCACTTTGGCTCTGGTCCTGTTCTCGCAGTTGCCCGTTTACGGCGCCTCGCCCTACAACCAGACGCGCTCATTAGTGGAAAAATGGGTCCAGACTAAAAAGTTGGTCGCCCAGCTCAAGGCAGACTGGAAAGAAGAAAACGAGATTCTCAATCAGTCGATCACAGCACTTGAGCGGGAGGTGTCTTCAGTGGAATCTGCTATGGGAGCGGTCGACAAAGATCTCACTCAAGCCGACAAAGAATTCGAGACAGCCACTCAGGAAAAAGATTCTCTTACTCAATTTGGTGATCGTCTCAAATCGTTACTTGCCAAGTTGGAGCAGTCAGTCATCTCTCTGAATCGTCGATTGCCTGCGGGACTTCAGCAGTCGGTGTCCAGCATGATCAAACGAATTCCGGAAGATCCAAAAAATACCAAAGTTTCTTTGTCCTCGCGCATGGTCAACGTTGTCGGATTCATCAACGAGGTTAACAAGTTTAATGGTTCCATTTCGGTTTCATCCGAACTGCGCCAAAATGAAAGCGGAGCCGAGCTCCAAGTCAAAGTGCTTTACGTCGGATTGGCTCAGGCCTACTTCTCCAGCCCTGATGGATCTTTTGCGGGCATCGGTCTCCCAGGTGGCGAAGGCTGGGAATGGTCGAACCAGCCGTCCATGGCACCTGCCATTCAGCAGGCCATCGAAATCTACGAAGGGTCTGCTCCAGCGGCATTTGTGGAGTTACCCATGACCATCCGCTGATTTGAAACGCACTACCTTTTAAAGAAAATGTTGAAAATCAAACCATGGATTCTCGTTGCCCTACTGCCATTTTCACAAGGGATGGGGCAAAACCTCGATGAGCTTCAAACAGGTTTTCAGGAGGATCTCAATGCCGTGCTTGCTGAGTTGGCGGAGCTTCAGGTATCGATCTCTGAACAAAAGATTCCACTTTCCAAGCGTCTTACAGAGCTTGAATCAGAGTTGGTCTCCAAAAGATTTGAACTGACCAAATCGGAGCGAGAGGCAGACAATCGACTTGTCGAGCTTGGAAGTTTGAAGTCTCAAACCAAGGCTCTTTCTGATGAGCAGGCTTACCTCAAGGGGCTGATTTCCGAATACGCTGAACTCTTTGAGACTCGTATTCACATTACCGAGGTGGATGCGCTCCAGCCTCTCATCGAAGACACCAGAACTCGGTTGCAAAATCCGGATACCACGCCGGAAGCACTGGCCAACCAGTCTGTTGCGTTGCTTGAAGGGTCGATTGATCGTCTTAATCAACTAATTGGAGGATCTATTTTCGAGGATCAAGCCTTGAGTCCCAATGGACTTCTTCAAGAAGGTAAAGTGGTTCTTGCCGGGCCTTTTGCTCTCTTTGCCTCTGCTAACTCAGAAGATTCCGGCCTTGCTCAGCTTCAGCTTGGGTCTGCCGAGCCGACGGTCACCGCCCTGGGGCCTGACAAAGCCGCGCGCATTGGTGAATTGGCAAATGCGAGCGAGGGGCTTTTTCCTGTGGATCCCACGATGGGGAATGCTCTCAAAATCGCGGCCACGGAAGACAGCTTGGTAGATCACATGAAAAAAGGAGGTCCAGTGATGGTGCCCATCGTCGGACTGGGCTTGGCTGCCGTGATGATTGCCTTGCTCAAATGGCTTCAGCTCTCTCGCATTCGCCTGGCTACCCCAGCGGATCTCAAATTGATTTTGGCACACCTGAATGCGGGGCACCCCGAAAAAGCCTCTGCGCATGTCGCCAGCTTCAAAGGGCAGGTTGGGGAAGTCTTGCGCTCTGCACTCGAGCATCGCAAGGAAAGCAAGGCTTTTCTCGAAGAACTCATGTATGAGAAAATGTTGAGTGCCAAGCCTGCCCTTGAGCGTTTTATTGCCCTCATAGCATTGACAGCAGCGACGGCTCCACTTCTTGGCCTTCTGGGAACGGTGACCGGAATGATCAATACCTTCAACATGATCACGGTCTTTGGCACGGGTGATCCTCGGATGCTTTCGGGAGGTATCTCCGAAGCGCTCATTACCACCAAATTTGGTCTTGTGGTCGCAGTTCCTGCCCTTATCTGCCACGCCTTTGTCACGCGTAAGGTCAAGGGTGTGTTGGGGTCCATGGAGCAGGTTTCCATCGGCTTTATCAATGGCTTGCCGGACGCCCAAGAGGCCAAATGAACTCTTTTACCTAAACTTGAAGCAATCTCAATAACTGACACATGAATGCATTTATCGAAAAAGTTCTCAACATCTGGATGGCCGGAGGATGGACGATGATACCCCTGGCTGTTCTGGGGCTCATGACCTACGGGGCAGCGGTTCGACTCTTCCTTTATTTTCGCCGTCGGGATTTCCAGAATGTTTCTCAGGAAACCTGGATGCAGTGGTTAAGGGACCCTCAAAAGGGTCGGGGTGAGGTAGGAGAAATCATCCGCTATGCGCATGAGGATATTCAAGGAGAAGAGGATATCCGCAGTCGTTTTGCTGAGGTAGCTCTTTCCAAAATTCCCTACATGGACCGTAACATCGCTTTCATCAATATTCTGGTCACTGCGGCTCCCCTCATTGGGCTGTTGGGGACCGTGATGGGGATGCTAATGACCTTTCAGTCCATCGGATTGGGTGGCGGTGAAATGGCCGAGATGATGGCTAAAGGTATTTCAGCAGCACTTTTCCCGCCGGAAGTGGGGCTTTGCATCGCGCTTCCTGGGCTCCTGATGGTGCATCTTCTCAAGCGCAAGCGCGATGAATACGATGCCTTTCTGGGTAAATTGGAGAGTTTATCTATTCAGCACTTTAAGCAAGATCAGGGTTCCATCGTTGCGACTGAAGTGGTTTTTGAAAAAGAGCCTTCCAACCAAAAGGCTCCCGAGATTGAGGCTGCTTTCTGCGCTGCATGAGGGCGCGTCGATCCATCAACGAGGTTGAGGAGGTTTCAGAGATCAATGTCTCACCATTGATCGACATGGTCTTCATTCTATTGATTTTCTTCATTGTCACAACGGTGTTTGTTGAGGAAACCGGAGTGGAAGTCGACAAACCTCAGTCTGCTTCTGCGGTCGCTCTTGAAAAAAACAGCATTTTACTCGCGGTGACCAGTCAGGGGCAGGTTGTCTATGGGGGGAGAGAAATTGGGGTGGCAGGCGTCAGGCCTCTGGTCAAGAGGTTGACACAGGCTGAAGACATGCCGGTGATCATCCAAGGGGATGAAAACTCCAACTACGGCCTTATCGTGAGGGTGATCGACGAAGCAAAATTGGGTGGAGCTCAAAACGTGAGCCTTGCATCCGAGCGGAACAGTTGAGACCGATGCTCTGCCTCCTGACCCTCATCGACCCAAGCTAGCATGCGTCCTATTTACGAGCCTCCATCGACCAGGACGAATCTTCCGCTCGTTTTCTTGGGGGCGATCCTCATCACCTTGGCCGTTTTTTTGGTCTTGCCTTTGACTCAGATGATTTCAAGTGGCATCCAAAAGCGCTATGACCTCTCTCAAGTAGATACCGCAGCTCCGCCTCCTCCACCTCCAGCTGCTGAGATGGAGCCTCCTCCGCCACCAGAGGCGCCGGATGAACCCCCGCCACCCGAACTTGCTGATATCCCCAAGCAACTCTCTTTGAGTGATTTGGACCTGGATCTGAGCATGGGCAGTGGTGGCTTTCTGGGAGGGAGCGCCATGGGAATGGATCAAGTTGCCCTGGAAGAGGTGGCTATTTTTGACATGGCTGATCTGGATCAACGACCTCAGGCCATCGCTCGAGTCGAGCCCAGACATCCACGCGAATTGCTCAAGGCCAAGATTGAGGGATACGTCGTCCTTTTGTTCATTATCGACGAAGAAGGGCGGGTCATCGATCCCAGAGTGGAGAGCTCAAGTCATCCAGAATTCGAGACAGCGGCACTCAAAGCTCTCAACCGCTGGCGCTTCAAACCCGGTACGCTCGACGGAGAGCAAGTCAGGACTTTCGTCCGGCAGAAAATAGATTTTCGTATCAATTAAGATGAACTCCTTGGATCCTCATGTTTGCTAAAAAAATAACGTTTCTTTTATTTTGTACCCTTCTGATGTCCTTTGGAATCTCCTGCTTGGAGAGTCAGGCACAAAACTCTTTTTTGGACCCCAAGATTAATGAAGCATTTTGGAACAGCCCCAAGTTCCAAAAGCAATTTCTGGCTTCCTATGGTGTGCGAAGCAATGTCGAGCCCCGGTTTGAGAACCCTGAAGAACAGATCTTTTACAGTCAGCTGGGAGATACCATTCGGGACCAGCCTCAGGAGGCCATCAAAAAAATCACTCAACAGCTCAATGCTTCATCCAGCGCCATCCTCAGTTACACTCTGGGTTCTCTGCATTTTCAGGAGGGGCAGCATGAAGAAGCCATCAAGCATTTTGAGGTGGCTTTGAGTCAGTTTCCTGACTACCTGCGAGCCCATAAGAATCTTGGTATCGTGCTGATTCGTGAGGGTCGTTATGAAGCATCTGTGGAGCATTTGGTCGAGACCATCAACCTGGGAGGAGCCGATGGGACCGTTTATGGCTTGCTCGGCAATGCATACCTTAATCTGGAAAAGTATGCATCGGCACGTCTGGCCTATCAGAACGCGACCTTGTTGGACGCTGACAATCCCCTCTGGGAATTGGGAATCATCAAATGCTCTATCGCTACCGAGAGATATCAGGAAGCGGTCAGTCTGCTGGACGGTATTCTTGCCAAGCAACCCGACAGCTCAGCCCTGTGGGCTCTCCAGGGCAATGTCTATTTGCAGATGGAGGAGTCAGACAAGGCAGCCGTGAATTTCGAAATCCTGCGTAAATCAGGCAAGGCATCCTTGCAGCATCTCATGCTCCTTGGCGATATTTACATGCTCAGTGAATCCACTGATCTGGCGTTGGCTGTTTATCTTCAGGCGATCGAACAGGACGGTCAGGGTGATATCCGCCGTTCACTCAATGCCGCTCGCATTCTTCTTAATCAAGGTGCCTGGGAATCGGCTTCCACAATGTTTGAAAAGATTCGCCAAACACACGAACAGACCATCAGTGAAGAAGAGAAACTTCAGCTGCTTAAAATGGAATCCCAGGTGGCCATTGCCAATGGGAAAGGGGAGGAAGCCTTGAGCGTTCTTGAGCAGATCATTGAAAAAAACCCTCTGGATTCCGAGGCTTTGCTGCTTGCCGGCGATTTTTACTTGCAAGCCGAAGACTACGAAAAAGCGCTTTTTCGATTTGAAATGGTGTCTCGTATTCCGGGTGCAGAGAGTGATGGATGGGTCAAGCAGGCCACGGTGCTCGTCAAGCAGCAACAATACGGCAAGGCGATTGAATTGTTGGAAAAAGCCCAAAAATCGAATCCTAGAGACAATATACAGAAGTTTCTCGATTCCGTCAGACGCGTGGCCAATGCAGCGACTTCCTGATCGTGCTTTACTGCCTTGCTCGGCTTCATAATTCTCCAGAAGATGACCAGAAAATGGAACACCATGCTTGAGACAAGAGTCCTCCTCGGGTTCATGATGGCGTGGGTCTGTTTGTCTTGCCTGTTGGAGTTACGGGTGTTTGGGCAAACGACTGGGGGGATTCAGGGGAGTATTACCGACTCCTGGGAGGGAAATCCACTCGCTGGGGTGAATGTCACCGTCAGGGGAACGACCTTGGCAACGCGTGCCGACCTGCAGGGGCGATTTGCTCTCACCGGAGTTCCACAAGGAAATCACATTCTGATTTTCACCAAATCGGGTTATGCACGTGCCAGCATTTCGGATGTGCGCGTGTTGATGGGGCAGGTTGCCAATGTCCAGCTCGAGATGAAGCCGGAGTTTTTCGATCTGGAGCCCATGGAGGTGATATCGGATCCACAGCTCGAGCAAAGCATTGCCCTCCTTAGCGAGAGACAGGATGCGGCGGCTCTGACCGATGCCATTGGTTCTGAGTTTTTCAGCCGTGCCGGAGCCAGCAACGCCGCTGACATCATGACCAAGGTCACAGGAGCTTCGGTGGTGGGGGGGAAATACGTCTTTATTCGAGGCCTTGGTGAACGTTATTCCAATACCACGCTTAATGGAGCCGAAGTCCCCAGCGCTGACCCCGATAAACGCGCTGTTCAGATGGATATTTTCCCCTCCAACGCCATCGAGAGCGTGGTGACTGCCAAAACATTCACGGCGGATCGACCCGGTGGCTTTAGTGGAGGGTCGGTGGACATCATCACCAAAACTTTTCCAGATGCTTTTACGGCCCAGTTGGGGATAGGAACTTCCTACAACACTCAAGCGAGTCTTAAGGATGAATTTCTCTCATATCCTGGTGGGAAGACGGACTGGTTGGGCATGGATGACGGAACTCGATCTCTTCCATCTGAATGGCAGGAAGGAGGGATCCAAAGTCAAGAGCTCATTGATGCCACAAGATCGGGTGGCGGGCGAACTGATGCATCAAGAGACGCAGCGGCAGAGGAATTGATACGATTGACCAAGGCCTTTGAACCTGTGATGCGTCCTTCTGAAAATACTTCAGGATTGGATCACAGTTTCAACGTGTCGGTCGGAGATACTAAAAAAGTGGGTGGTAGAGATCTTGGATTCCTCTTCGGTTTGAACTACGATCGAGATTACTCTTTTTATGCCAACGGTATCACGGGCCGTCACATGGTCAGTGACGCTGGAGTCGACACGGATTTATATCTTCAAGACACTAGGGGGATTGAAGAGGTCAGTTGGGGAAATCTGGCCACGCTGGCCTATAAAATCTCCGACCATCACACCATTGGTTTCAATTTCCTCTTCAATCACAGCAGTGAGGACGAAGCCCGTATCCAGCAAGGATTCCTACAGTCTTTTGAGGACAGTCATTTCAATACCAGCGTGCTGCATTATACCATCCGAGAATTGCGCTCCATGCAATTCAAGGGAGATCATAGTTTTCCAGAACTTCTCGACCTGAAAAGCAACTGGGTAGCAGCGTTTTCCAGCACCTCTCAGGATGAACCAGATTTGCGATTTTTTTCTTATGATCAGAATATCGATTCCGATCGTATCAACATTGCTCTATCAGGCTACGATCCGCCGACCCGCTACTTCAGAGAACTCAACGAGGACAATACGAACTTCAAATGGGACAACGCACTGCCTTTCGACGTCTGGGATGGTTTGGAGGCTCAGTTTAAGCTAGGCCTCTATCAAAGTTCCACCCAGCGCAGCTATGACGAAAGACGTTTTGCTTATAATACAACCACCAGTCCCAGATGGAATGACCTCGTTCAAGGAGGTGATGCCGACGCTTTTTTGGCTGACGAGAATGTGGACTATGAGGCCAGAGGGCGAGGCAATTACCGATTCAATAAATATATTTATGAGCTGCCCTACAACAATTACATGGGAGATCAAAACATTTTTGCCGCCTATAACATGGTGGAGATACCCATCACTGAACCTTTGAAAATAGTTGCTGGCTTACGCTACGAGACCACTGACCTATCTGTCGTCAACTCGGGAGAACGTACAGGCGATTCATCTATCAGTGAATCCGCCATCTTGCCGGCGCTTAGCTCGGTGTATGAACTCAAGGAAGATATGAATCTTCGCCTTGCTTATGGTAAGACTTTGGCGAGACCTACTTTTAGGGAAATTGCCTTGGTGCCTGTCTTTGATTTCATGGGGGGAGACATATTGATAGGCAACCCCGATTTGGAGGTGACGGCCATTGATAATTATGACCTTCGATGGGAATGGTTTCCTGAGGCAGGTGAAGTGTTGGCGGCCAGTCTTTTCTACAAGACTCTAAGCTCTCCGATTGAAAAACAGTACGTTACCGCCAATCGGCAAGTTCAGTATCGCAATCGCGATAAGGCCACCGTTTATGGGCTCGAACTTGAGGGCCGCAAGAATCTTGAAATTCTTTCGAGGCATCTCAAGAACTACTCCGCTGGGGGCAATTTCACTTATGTGGTCTCCGAGGTCAATGTCACGCCTTTTGAATACGAGTACACGATTGGGAATGACTCCAGACCCTTGGCTGGGCAATCCCCTTACATTTTTAATTTTGACGTTTCATATAACAATGATCGATCAGGCACGATCGTGAGTCTTTTCTACAACATATTCGGCCCACGCCTTGCTGTGGTGGGAAGCAGTTCTCCTGCGAGACCGAACGCCTTTGAACAACCAGTGGCAACCCTGGATTTGACGATTTCTCAGAGACTTACCGATCATTGGAAGCTGAAGTTCTCGGCCAAAAACCTTCTCAATCCTGATGTGAAGATCACCCAGGAATACAATGGAAGGGATTACATTTACTCCTCGTATACCCGGGGGCGATCCTTTGGCATGTCTCTGAATTATGATTTTTAGATGGTGCCCTTTTTCATCACGCCCGGTGTGGTCCTGTTTCTTTGTCTTCAGATAATAAGCTTTCCTGGCAGTGGATATTTGGAATGATTCCCTCAACAACATGGAACTAACGGCCTTTCACTACTTTTTAGGTTTTACTGCCCTCTTCATGCTGATTTACAACACGATCGAGGTCGGCAGAAACGACGCAGCCAATATTGTGAACGCTGTTTTTGGCGCAAAGGTCTTGGATGCCAAGCGTGCCATTCTGTTGGCGGGTCTTGCCGTAATTGTGGGAGCTGTTGCCGCTTCTCCCGTCATGGAGACGGCTCGCAAGGGCATCTTTGATCCGAGTTCCCTTGGGAACCTTCAATCAGCCATCAATGTCTATCTGGCTGTTTATGTCACCAATACCGTTCTCCTGTATTCCTTTTCCGCTTTTGGTATGCCTGTCTCAACGACTGCCTGTCTGGTCTTTGCGCTTTTGGGAGGGGGATTCGCCGTGGGAGGAATGGATGCGATCGATTGGCAGAAAAGCTCACAGGTGATTCTTGGGATTATCTGCTCCATCCTGGCCAGCGGTTTTCTTGGTTACATGGTTCAACGACTGTTTCGATATTTTATCCAGGGAGATTGCCGATCCGACGCCTCGGTACAACGGCATGGGGCCTGGATCAGTGGTCTTCTGATCACCGGCTTGATTTACTTCATGATCATGAAAGGGCTCAAGAATGTTGCTTTCGTGAAAGTGATCAAAGCGTCCTTCTTTGCCAAGCTTGGTACACCGGTGGCGCTGCTCTGTTTATGGGGCCTTTTTACCCTAGTGATTGGTGTTGCCATGGTCGCTTGGAAACAGCGTCTGAAGACCTATTTATTTGCCAGCCTGGCGATCCTTGGAATGATTTCCACGGCGATTGCTTTTGGGCAAAATGACTTGGCCAACTGTGCTTCACCTGGGCTGGCCATTTTGATGATTCTCAAACACGGCACGCTTGCGACCCAAGTCGATGTAGCATGGTGGATGCTTTTTGGGTGTGGTATCCTTTTGTTCCTGGGCATGTCGACCAAAACGGCGAGGAGGGTGACTGAGGCAGGTGTGCGTGCGGGAAGCCAAGGGGGTAACGTGCGGCTTTATGCCCCCAAGTGGTGCCTCTCTTTGGCCAATTGTTTGGTTGCCAAGGAAGCTTCAACCGCACCGCAGAGCGAGGCAAAGGACTCGTTGGATGAAGGATTTCATTTCGATGCACTGCGCGCGGCGGTGATCACATCAGTGACCGGCAGCGTGATTGCCGTTGCCTCCGGTTTGGGACTTCCCGTTTCAACGACTTATGTCTCATTTGCGGCTGTCATATCGACTGGATGGGCAGATCGTATTTTCCATACAGGGGATGCTGTGGTAAAGATGGGACGGACGATATGGGTCGTGTTTTGCTGGTTTTTTTCGGCATTTATCGCTGCATTGGCTACAGCCATTATGCTTCATATCATCTCTTTTGCCTGGTGGGGTATCCTCCTGGCTCTGGGCGTCAATCTGGCTATTCGCCAAATCATGCAACGTCGATCGGATGTGCATGAACAGAGGGTCAATGGCTGAAGCGTTTTTGCATTCTTTCATTCGCCTGAGAAAGTTTTTCTGTTGCAAAATTGTCACATGGGCGTCACATAAATAAGGCGGTTTGTAAATAACTTGTGAACAAATAGAATTTTCAAACGAGATTCTATCAATTGCCTCCAAGATCACAGCAAGTCATTCACAACCATGGAAAATCAGACGTTTATTGATGATACTTTTGGAAATCAACACGGGCGCTCCCTGCTCGCGCTTTTGCTGGGTGATGGCAACCCGCAAGCCAAGGAAAAGCCACCAACGGCCATGGCTCTTACCCAGCAGCGATCTGAACCCTGCCGCCCCCAAGCTGTCATGACGGACACAGCCCACGATGCCCTCAAAAGCCATCTTCTGCTGATGGCGAGCAATGCTGAGGAATGCGTGAAGATTGCCATTCAATCTCTCATGGATCGTGAGGAATCCTTGGCCAAAATGCAGAAAGACCAAGACGACGTCATCGATCAGCTTGAAATGAAGGTGGATGAACTGGCCCTCTCCATGCTTGGAGAGGCGACCAAGCCGGAAGACCTGAGATTCATCACGATGGCCATGCGTATTTCCAATGAGCTGGAACGAGTCGGGGATGAAGCCACCACGATTTCTCGGCGTAGTCTGGAACTCATGAAGCACGAGCCGCTTCGTTTGGATATGCCGATCGAATCCATGGCTCAGATGGTCACTGATATGTTGAAGGAGGCGCTGGATACTTTTGTCTACCGGAAGCCTGATCTGGCCCGCGAAATCGTTCTTCGTGACAAGCAAGTCGACCAGCTCAACAAAGCCATTCAGGCTCAGATGACCGAAACCATGTTAAAGTATCCCGATCATATCGTCCGGTCCCTGCATCTCATGACCATTGCCAAGAGCATGGAACGGATCGGAGATCATGCGAGCAACATTGCTGAGCAGGTTGTCTTCTTGTGCGAAGCGGAGGATATCCGTCATCAGTAATCTCCGATGACGGGAGTGTGCTGTCCTCCTTGGGTGCAGCCTTTGGTTTTGACGAATCCATTCCCGCAATTAGGTTGAATGGATGACCCCTATTAAAGGGCAGCTTGAAACCAGCTCCTTACCCTCTCGAGAATCGAGATTTAGACAATGGCCTCTCTGGAAACGTGCCTTGCTGGGGGGAGGTTTTTCCTTGCTGCTGTTGGGTCTTTTGTCAGGCAGTTTGGAATGGGGCTTCAGGCTGATCGGTATCGGTCACTCGGCGTCCTTCTTCTCCCATCTTGCCTCGGGTGAGGTGGTGGAGAACGAGGCCTTCATCTGGTCTTACCACGGTTCTGAAAGTCCTCTCAAACCGCACCCATTCAAGTTTTCTCATCCCAAGCCAGAGGACACCTTGCGTATTTTCGTCTTGGGAGAATCGGCTGCGATGGGTACGCCCGAACCTGCTTTCGGTTTTAGCCGTATTTTGGAAAGGCTGCTGCACCATCGGTATCCTGATCAGGCCTTTGAGGTGGTCAACCTCGCCATGAGAGGCATCAATTCGCACATGATCCGACGCATCGCGATGGAAGCGGCAGCTTACGAGCCGGATCTGGTCATTCTTTACG
>Ga0181580_10002778_pt1 | contig 14223 bp, 10 predicted proteins | sample 071ome_23_FD_132413 | JGI IMG/M metagenome (GOLD analysis project Ga0181580, IMG submission 132413) | Coastal salt marsh microbial communities from the Groves Creek Marsh, Skidaway Island, Georgia - 071403BT metaG (megahit assembly) | ecosystem: Environmental > Aquatic > Marine > Intertidal...
CATTCCATTATATCTTTTAACTTTTTTGCCGTCTGAATTTGTAATAATTTTTCCTGGCGTTTCTCTGGTTCCACTTAACATTGATCCAAGCATCACAAAGTCTGCACCTGCTGCAAGTGATTTAACTATATCACCACTATTTTTAATACCACCGTCAGCAATAATATATGCAGTGTTTTCTGCTTCGTTATTCATCATTTCAGTTCTAGCTTCTTGACAATCCATTATTGCCTGAAATGTTGGCATACCATGCCCTGTTTGAATTCTTGTTGTACAAATACTGCCACTTCCAACACTAGTTCTTATTGCATGTGCTCCTGCTGAGGAAAGTCTTTTGTATGCTTCTCCTGTTGCTATGTTTCCTGCAATAACAAATAAATTAGGATATTCGCTTCTAATAAATTCAACAGCTTCTTCCATCATTATATGATCACCATGTGCAATATCAATGCAAACAATACTTAAATCATTTTTTACAAGCTCAGACAATCTTTCTTTGTAGTCACCTGTAACTCCGATTGCTGCTGCTCTATAGTCTCTATGATTAACATAGCCTAAAAGTTTAGTCTGGAATTCTATTGTATTATATCTATGTATAATACCTAATCCACCTTGACTAATCATTGCATTAGACATATGTGCTTCTGTTACAGTAGACATAGGAGAACTTATTATAGGAATATTAAATTTTAAATTATTGTTGCTATAATTTACTTCAACTGAAGTATCTATAGTCTTTCTAGATCTAAGATCAGAATATCCTGGAACTAAGATTACATCATCAAAGCTTAGGACTTCTTTATTAATTAGTTTATTATTCATTTTATCCTCTTTATAATATTTTAGTGTATTAACTAATTTTAATTTTTACACTAAAAATTTTATATATTTTACAAAAAGTCTTTTCTGTATTTTATTAAAGCTTTTTCTTTACATTTAGCTTCAAGCATTACATCAACTGATTTGCCACAGCTATCAAACGGCTTGTAATAATAATCTGAATGAGCTGCTGCTGATCTTGTATTAGGATCTTCAAACTCTTTTTTACCATTTGAATGATGACATGTTGGTCTAATCGTTGAAGGCCAAGAATCAAATGCCATATCAAATGATTCGTCATAAGGTGCATCTTGCGGTCCTAAAGTAAAATGATGAGCGTCAAAAACAATAGGTACACCAGAAACTTTATAGATATTTTCATAAAGAAACTTAGAACTGAACATTGAAGCTTTGTCATCGTTCTCTACTGTAAGTCTTGATTGCACTGAAGGAGATAGACGTTTAAAGTTTTTATTAAAGTTATCAGCTGCTAATTGTAAATTTCCACCGCATGATGAACCTAAGTGAATATTAATTTTTGACCAGTGATTTTGATCTAGTCCCATAAGATCAAAAATCTTACCATGAATTTCTAAATCTTTGATGCAATTTTCTACAACATAATCTTTTTCAGATGCAAGGCAATTAAACTGTCCTGGGTGGAAAGAAACTCTTTGACCAATAACTTTAGTATAATCACCTGCCATTTTAAGATAATGACAAATTTCTTCATAGTCTGGTAAATCATGTAACTCATATTCAGATGCCCATGGTGTAAGCTCTGAAGAGATTCGGAATACTTCTACTTTGTTTTTATGATTCCAGTTAAATATAGGCAACATATCTTTTACGTTTTGAAGAACCAATTGTGATGTATAAGAAAGACCCTTAGATTCAAACGTAGCCTTACGCATTGTTCTAGAATTGAATATACCTTTGTCTCGTAATTCCATATTTATACATGCATATCCAAATCTATTCATAATATTTCCTTTTAAATAATATTTTATATAATAATACAAATATTTATTTCTAAATTACACGACAAAATTGCAGCAAGGGTTTGTAAAAACATGAATAAAAGTATAAGATGGTTATTAACTGAAGCAAGATTATCAAGCATTAATCCAAATAAGATAAATTTTATAGATGGCAAACTAATATGTTATCATTTAACATCAAAACAAAAGTGGGTAAATAATAGCGATCTAATAGCGAGGATGGATTCGCCTGAAATAGCGCCTGATAAAGAAATATTGCCATCTGATAATAAAGCACAGCGAATAGTCAAAAATATAACAAATTTAGCAAAGAATAGAAGACCTAAAGAATGGGAAATAGAAGAAACTGTTATTGAGGATATGATATATGACCCGTATACAGACACTAGCGGCTTTGCCCCCGGTGGAGGTGATTATCACGGTAAAGGACTTTATACGTGTTATAAGTTTAACCCTGAGATTGCTAGTATTTACGGTGATATATGTTTAGTATTTGAAATAGATATAAGTAATTTTTTAATAACTTTTGAAGATCTAGCTAAAAAAGTTCATGGAGAAAACTGGAGATTAAGAGATCAACTTTTAAAGTTTTATATGAGAGAAGAAAGAAGTCCTGAGAGTATTGAAAAATATAAAGAATTTTTGGCTACATATCCTGATGAAGATTTAGTAATGGCAAAGTCAATTGAAGATACCGGCAGAACAGCTTCAACAAGTTTAGGGTTATTAAAAAGAATTGGCAAAGTTCATTTACCTTCTTTGTATGATGGAATTATATTGTTTGGTAAAGGAGATGGTCCTGTTTGCGTTTCTTTTTATCCGAAATATGATACTAGATTAATTGGCTTAGGTAGACTAAATAAAGAAAGACCTGAAGTTGTTGATTGGTATGACAGTTTAAATGATTTTCTTAGTGGACGTGCTAAACTAAAACAAGATTTTGAAACATTAAATGCAATTGCTGAAGAACAAACAGATCCAATAGAAAAAGAAGAAATGAAATCGGCTGATCGTCAACCTTTTGATATGGATTATTTAACGATTATAAACTTTTTTAAAAGTTTTAATAAAGTAATTGAAAATCCAGAAGAAGAAATTTCTACCTTGCTTAGTCTTTATGAAGATGCTAAAGCATCAAATAACGATAAACTACTTGAATTTTTCTTAGAGTCTTTTGAAAAGTCAATTGCTGTTGATAATAATATAAATAAATTAAGCCAAATTATTCCTGGACCAAAATACAATGAGTTAATAGAAGAAGTAGTTAAATTTTATAAAACAAAAAACAAAGAGCCAAGAAAAAACTATTTTATTAATGTTCTTGAAGCCTGTATTATAAATAATACAACACGTTCAGACTTTTTCTTGACGAATGCAATAAATATTTGTTTGAGTAGAAAAGCTTTTGATCAAGGAGAATACCACGTAAAAGCGTTTAAAGATTCTCTTAATAAATATTTATCAAAAAATCCTCCAAGTCAAGAATTACAAAGAATTTTAGATGAAAAGTTATATGAGATTGGCGCTGATCTTATAATGTTATCAAGAAACATGGATGAAATATTAGAATTTTATTCAAATGCAGATGAAATCGTCAAGAATAAAGTAGTAAATAACTTATTAGATAAACTATCTCAGTCATATTATTTTAATTGGAGATCTGTATCTTCTCAAAACTTTGAAATAGCAAACGAATTATTAGAAAAAGTAATTGACAAGATTAATAAATCAAATGATTTGTCTGATTATGAGTTTGATTTTATTTTATTTTTATTCCGAGACTTGTCTAATATTGATTATTTTTCTAATAAAATAGACGAATTCATAGCTAGTGCTTTTTTAAATTCTTTTGACAAATTAATGGCAGAACATAACCTGAAATACTTTGTCACCACATCACAATATATTGAAAGAAAATTAGGTAAATCTCATCCTAAAGTTTTACAATCAAATCAAATTATTGCTCAAAACGAAGCACAAGCAAGTAATGATATTGAAATGTTTATTGAAAACTTAAATATAGGTCAAATAACAAATTCTCAACTCAAAAAAATGCTTAGTCGATTTTGTAAAGATATACCTTATGTAAGTTATCTTTCAAGACAATCAAAAAATTGGTTTAGTAATTTATGTAAATCAATTATAAAAAATATTAAAAACTTTAAAGTTTTAGGAAAAAGTGAAGCTCAATTTATTTTGGCAATTATAATGAGTCAAGATATTATCTTAAACAAAGAAGAACAGTTAGGACTTACAGACAAGTTTGGAAAGTCTGATTATTCCAGTAAGAATGATATTGCTAAGTATAAACATATTGATCCAGATGTATTTATTAAATTAATTGGACCTGATCTTCAAAAAGGAGGTATGGGTCCTGGATTAACTTTTAAAGGTTTTGAATACAATGCAAATATTTACAGGCTTTTATATAATCATAGAAAAATTGTAGATCTTTTTTGCGACGTAGCTAAACCTGGGTTAATGAAAATGATTATCCAAAATCTTAGTGAAACTCTTTCTGGCAATCCTACACCTCAGCATACTTGGAGACACAGTGGTACATTAGTAAGCTCAATCTCAAATCATTATAATGTACCTTATTTAAACTCTGCTTCAGAAAAAATTAAAATATCTGATGCTATTAACATGGATGATATTGCTTGGTTTGAATACTTTATTAGTAGAGCTAAAACATCTTCACAAAGAGGTGTTGCCAAGGCTGTTGCTTCTCTTGAAATAAGTCTTAATGACAAAAAATCAAAAATGCAATTGTCAACAGATAATCAAACTAGTGACGATTTAGATCCACAGCTAGATTTAAGTCATAGAAGAATAATAGGTAACTCTCTTAAAGAAGTATATAATATTGTAATAAAAAGAAGAAAGCTTTAAAAAATGAAAAATAATATAAGATGGTTATTAACAGAAGCTAAAATATCAGAGTTGAATACAAATGTAGTTAATTATGAAAACGGCAAGCTAATAGGTTATCACTTGACCTCACATAAAAAGTGGTCTTATCACAATAAGTGGGTTGAAGAAAGACTTGAAAATCCAATAATTAAGTATCCGAAGCAAAAGAGAAGCAAAGATGATGAACGTGCAGCAAGGATTCTTAAGAACTTAAAAGATGCAAACAGATTTTCAACTGTTGATACATATGACATAGAAGAGACTGTTATTATGGATATGATAGAAGATCCTTATACTGACTCGAGTGGCTTTAAGCCAGGAGGAGGTGATTATCATGGTAAAGGACTATATACATGTTTTAAGTTTAATCCTTCTATTTCATATGTGTATGGTGACATATGTTTAGCATTTGAAATAGATATAAGAAATTTTGTAATACTTTATGAAGATTTAGCCAAGCAAGTTCATGGGGAAAACTGGTCTGTAAGAGATCAATTAATTAAGTTATATTCACAACAGCCAGAACTTGCTGAAAATTTAGATGCATTTAAAAGAAACCTTGAAGAGATAGGAGTTAATAATTTTGTATTGCCTAAAAATATAAATAAAGAAATACCTGAGATTGTTACGTCAAACTATAGTCAAACGTTGTTACGTGGTTTAAAAAATGAAACTAATTGTATTTATGACGGCATAATACTTTTTGGGCGAGGAGATGGTCCTGTTTGTGCTTCTTTCTTTCCAAAATACGATGCTAAATTAATAGGATTAGGAAGACTAAACAAAGACAGACCTGAAATAGTTGCATGGTACGACAGCTTAAATGATTTTGTAGGAGGAAGAGCAAGAAACAAAATAGACTTTCAGACAATGAATGATATTGCTGAAGAAAACTCAGATCCTAAAGAGAAATACGACTACTTAAAAGTTACAAAAGTATGTAGAAGCGGCTGGAGAAACTTGGTTTCTTATTATAAAAACGGAGAACAAAGTATTAAGCAAAGTATAATAAAATATCCTGAGTTAATCGATGATATAAAAACTGAAATGTTGTTTAAAGCAATAACAGACAAAGAAGTCAATGTCGAAAGTGAAACATACGATATCTTGCTAGAGATTATTGCAGAAAATATTAAAATGACTGGTGCTAATGTTTTAAAAGCCCTGAGCAAAATTCTTGCTATTATTAACAGGAAAGTACCTGTTGCTATTATTTTAAAAGCAGCTGCAGAAATTAAACATTTTGATATAGACACTGAAAATATTAAACCCGTTCAGCATTTTATGTCTCACATTTCTAAATTTGATTATTCTAGTATACCTGCTGTTCAAGATGCAATAAATAAAATACAAGACAAGATGAATAAAATTATCAATATTGTAGAGATACAATTTAATAAATACTTAGATAGTCTTGAAGCAAACAAAGCTTCACAAGATTTACTTAGCATATACAATGTTTTTCATGACGATAATATAAAATATTATATTAAAAATCAAAGTAAAGAGTGGAAAAACAACTTGATAAAGTTAGTTGTACAAAATGTTAAAAACAATCCAAAATTTAAAAAGATAAAAGGCATAACTGCTAGAGGACTTGGCGTCATCACAGGTTTTCCGGGTGTTAACATAAACAAAGAAGATCAGTTAACATTACTTTATGCTTCAGGAAACAATACATGTTTTCTTCTAACTAATCCTACTATTGATCAAGCAGCGTATAAAGAATATTTAAGCTATGCGATAGACAAAGACTATCGGAAAGCTACTATAGGAATCAGAGAATCTATTAACCTTTTTAAAATTTTATATCAAGACAGAGAATTTCTTAAGAAATTTATAGAAAAATGCAACAGTACAGACTTCAGATTTTTTATAACAGAATTTATTAATTTATTAAAAGGGAATAGTGACTTAGAGGTTGATCATTTTTGGACATTGTCTGAGGATATTAATTACAGAATGAAATTAAGTGATATTATTGATGCAAATAATATTGAATGGTTTAGAGATCTTACAGAAATAATACGAATAAAAACAAATAGCGGTCAAACTAAAAGAGCAGAAAAGTTATTTAAAGAATTGGAGTTTATAATGGCACAAAAAAATGATTCGCAAGAAGTTAATGATCCTCAATTAGACTTAAGTCATAGAAAAATATATGGCAACTCACTTAAAGAAGTCTATGATTTTCAAGAAGAAGTATTAGATGAATCTATAATTACAAATATAAAAAATTTTTTTGCAAGACCTAAATTTAATGGTGATAAGCTAATTACTTATCATCGAACAAGTTTTAGTAAATTAGTTCGATACAATCCATATTTAAATAATGAAAACAATAAAGATGATGTAGAAAAATTAAAAGACAGCGAAAAGTTAGAAAAATGTTTACAAGATATTATAGGAGATCCTAACTCAAGAGGAACTGGCTTTCGTCCTGCTGACGGTAATATGTGGGGTAGAGGTTTATACTCTTGTTATACGTTTAAGGAAGATCAAGCTGAAGGATATGGTAATATAATAATTGCATTTGAAGTAGACATTAGCAATTATCTTATTGGTGATAGAAACTTAGCAATAAGAGTTCATGGGACTAAATTTACTCCTAAACAACAATTTTTAAAAATAATAAAAAGACGTGAGCCTGAACGTTTTGATTTTTTTAAAGATCAATGGGAAAGCTATTTTGAAGGTACCCAAGAAGAATACAGCTTTGAAGATTTTTGGGAGAACCAGCCAGATAACACATACAAATTTATTAAAGCAATAACAGAAAAATATTTTAAAGGATTTATTTTTAAAGGTGGGACAGATGGTGATGTATGTGTTTCCTATGAACCGCAAAATGATTCGCAAGTGTATAAAATAGGAGTTGAAGGAAGTCCTTATGATGAGCATACTACAAACAAAAGTTTACGAGGAAAATTAGTTTGGCATGATAGTTTAGACAGTTTGCTTCAAGGAAAAGCAAAAAACAAAGACAGTTTTAAAACAATAAATCAGCAAAAAGATAAAAATGAAATTGAATTAGAAGAAAAAGAAAGTAATAATAAAATTATTGCAGATCAAATTTTAGGTTTAGTTTATAGATATAGTGGTATTTATAAAAATCAAATAAGCTATTTAAAGTCTACATTTAATAAAATAAAAGATTTTAAAGATTTAGTTTCATGCTTTGAAAGATCTAAATATATAATGGCGAGCGACGGAAAATTCACAAGTGATTTTAAATCTGGTAGGCTTGAATTTCAAATAAGCAAATTTAACATGAACAACACGTCTATGAATAATAATATTTTAGATAGATTTTTAAGTAGTCTATCTAGGCATGATTATAATTTTTACTACAAAACTATTCTTGACTTTTTTGACAATAGTAATCACAAAGATTTTTATATAGTCAATGCAATTGATAATATTATTAGTTTTATTACATTAAATCCTAAAGCAAAAATAAATTCTGTAGATGCTAATAGAATTATAAATATAATTAACAATAATCAAGAATATAAAAAATACTTTCTTGATAGTTTGGCTGATAGATTAAAAGGAAGAAATAAAGAATTTTTAGTTAGTCTTCTAAAAGATGTTTCAATAGATCTAGATCTTGCAGATTCTGATTTGGACAATTTAAAATTTGAGAATAAAATTTACAAAGCAAAAACTCTCAAAGAAGTTTATAATTTTTAAGGTAAAAGCATGTTACCTTTTAAAGAAAAGATAATCGAAGAAACAGAAACATATATACTCGTTCAGAGAACTTTTATGTCTAACTTAATCGAAGAAGAGTTAAACTGGCACATGGACGAAGAAGATCGAGAAGTCTTTGTTGTTGAAGGTGACGGTTGGTATTTACAAATAGAAAATGAGCTGCCTCAAATGATGCAGAAAGAATCTTTATTTAAAATACCTAAAGAAATATGGCACCGAATAATTAATAAAAACGGAACAAATCTAATAATTAATGTGAGAAAATATAAATGAATTTATTAAAACAATATATTGAAAATTATTTAAAAGAAGCAACTTCAAAAATTGCTTTCCCAGCTTCAGATTTATCAGGTGAATTACAGCATGAATTAGGTGCTTCTTATCAAAATGATATGACTAGTTTAAATGATGATGAAGTATTATTAAAAGTTTTAGAAAATGTTGGCGATAATTGTTTTGTTTCTTTTGTAGATAAATATGACAAAAACATACCAAGATTAGAAATAAATCCTGATGTTTCTTATGACACACCTCACGGAAATTATGCTTATCCTCTTACAATTAAAAATCTTAAAGATATTGTAGAAAAATCAAGAATAGGCGGTGCATCTTTTGCATTAAATAGACCTTATTTTCATATGTTTAAAAAAGTTAACAATAGTAATGCAATAAGTTTAGAAAAAGATGGAAGTAACAATTATTCAGGAGACTTTAGTAAAGACCTAAAAACAATTGTACATACAGCTATTATATTTAAAGCATCAAAGCTTTTAGAATTAAATACATTTGTAGATATGTCGGATATGACCTCTGATTATAAAGACCAAGCAATATTTTGGGCGAAAAATCGAATTGGAAGGAAAATCAAAGCTAATAGCGACAATAATATTAATGATAATAAGGCGTTTAATAAAACTATATTAGATCTTTTAGAGCAATTATGTGGCTTATATCAGCTTAATGATAATCAATTTCCTATTAATGAAACTAGTCTTATTGTAAACTTCATTAGCAAACAAGTTTATGCTAAGGCAAATTCTAGAAATAATATGTTTTTTAATAAAAAGACAAACAAATCTTTATCTGAATTTCATATTCTTTATTATGCATGTTGGCTACTTTCAGATTTATTAAGCGAGGAATCTTATTCTGACTTTCCTTCTGACGATGATGCTAAAATTATGGGTCCTATTTTTACAATGCTTTTAAATTCTATAGATATTGATTTTATAAATGATAAAGGATCACAAACTATTCATAGAAATGAACCTATGCAAGCTGTTTATTTAAATTCATCTAAAAAAGAAAGTATTGTTTTAATTGGAACTTTTAATAATATATTTGGCACAAAAAAAATAAATTCCATTGATGATTTATTTGCTGCATATCACGAATCAAGTTCTAACTCAAAGAAGGGAGTTACAATGAACAAAGTAGTTGATATGATTGAAAAAAATCCACAACTTGGTGATCTTTTTGGAACTGAACTTTTTGATGATGTTAAGTTAGAACACTCTATAGAGTTTTTAAGAGAAAAAGCATGGCAAGATTTAACTAAAAAACAATTAAAAATTGCAAAGTTTAAACAATTTCATTTAGCAAACAAAATATTTAACTTAAACATGTATCAAGAAGGGCAGTCTACTTCTAACACAGGATTAATAGTATTTAATATTGGATTTAAAAAAAGTTTCTTAGAAGCAGATATAGACCAGCAACTTTTAATGATAAAAGATGACCTTACAAAAATAGCCCAAATAGAAGATTCTCTCACTTATCTTCAAGTATTTTTATCAAAATACCACAAAAAAAATGTATACACAATCTATGGTATGAATGCTTTATCAAATATGACAAAGACTCTTGATAAAATACAAGATCATACAGCAAGCATTGAAATTGAAAGTGACGAAGATCAAGAACTAGTTATGACACTACGTTTATTTATTTATAGTGCTGAAGAAATAATGCAACTTGCTTCTATAGCACAGCAAGACTGATTAAGTAATAATGTCTATATTATATAAATTTATGTTTAAGAAATAGTTAGTTATATAGCGTGTTTTTGAGTAGTAATTATGCAAGATTTATTAATATTAAAAGAATTTATTAGAGAAGCTTTGCTGGAGGAAGCAAAGAAAAAATCAAAAAAGAAAAAAGTTGCCAAAAAGCGTGCTGCAAAAAAAGGTAAAAGAAAGTCTTCACAAAAAAAGAAAAAGCCAGGAAATAAAAATTACTATACAGGAACTCGTAAAAGTAATAAGTCAATGGAAAGAGAGATAAATAAATGTAAAGGACCTAATCCACCTAAGTCTTGTTATGACTATTGGAGTGCTGACAAGGAATACGATAAAGCAAAAGGTAAAAAGTAATGAGTGATTTATTGATACTTGAAGAATTTATAAGAGAAGCTTTGTTTATTGAAGGCAAGATATCTGCTAAAACAAAAAAAACTTTAAGCAATAAAGCTAAAAAACACAATATGCCCGTAGGCGCTTTAACTGGTGTTTATAGAAAAGGTTTGGCAGCATGGTTATCAGGTCATAGGCAAGGAACACCTCAGCATGCTTGGGCAATGGGTAGAGTTAATTCTTTTATTCGAGGAGGCCCTGCAAGAAAAGTTGATAAAGCTGAATGGAAAAAGGTACAAAAGCATAGAAAGAAAAATAAAAAGTAAAAATGAACAAATTATTATTAGAAAACAAAAAACTAGTCTCAGAAGGATTGCGGTTTCATCTGATTGAAGGCATTGGAATAGACAATAATATATATAGACCAGGATCTTCTAAATATTTTGATTTATTTAGAGAAGTTAGAGACTTAAGTTATATGGGTTTATATGAGTTAAATTCAGTAGAAAAATACTTTATTAACGAAACTGATATCGGTGAGTGGGATTTTTATAACGGAGAACTTGTTCCATTAGACTATCCTATTTTAGAAGGTGATGAATCTCTTAAGCCAAGTATTGCTTTAGAAATATTAGAAGAAAAAAGAAAAAGAAAGTCTTCTAGTAAAAAGAAAAAAACAACGCCGAGTGGTAGTCTTTACAAAGGAAGAAAAGTAGAACTCAACAAGCCTAAAAGAGGTGGATCTAAAAAGTTTTATGTTTATGTTAGAAATCCTAAAACTAAGAATATAAAAAAAGTAGAATGGGGTGCAAAAGGAATGTCTGTAGGTATTCATGATGCTGCAAGACGAAAATCTTTTGCTGCAAGACATAAGTGTACAACAACTAAAGATAAGACAACTGCTAGTTATTGGGCGTGTAGAACAGGAAGATATCCTCATTTGACAGGTGGAAAGAAAAAATATACGTGGTGGTAAATAAACCAAAATATGATTTAATATATAGTATATAAAGAATTAATTTTTGGAGATAAAAATGAAAATAATAAATATGGAATACGCTCCTATTATCGGTTATCAAAGTAATAAAATTAAAAAAATTGCTAAAAAAATTGCTCAGTCGTATAATGAGTCTATTGATCATATTGATAATCAACTTTTTTTAGGATTTAAATTTAAAAATATTCCTGAGCTCAAATATTCAACTGCTAGCTTTAATTTCAAAGAAAGTCTTTTAGAAATTAATATTTCTAATCAAACAAAAATAATAATTCCTAGTAGAAGAGCATCTGAACATGTTGTTTGTAGATTATTTGAGTTTAGTGATATTAAAGCTTATGACAAAAAAACACATGTTCTTATTGAAAAAAAACTTAACAAATATAACTTAATAGAAACCAGAACTGGCAAAGGCAAAGCTTCTTCTTGGATTTCTAAAAAAATAGGAGCAGGACTTGCTTCAGCAAAAGCAATGCTATTAACAAATATAGAAATACAAAACTCTGAAACGATCGAAGAGTTAAGCAAAAATATTAATGATAATATTAAAAGCATACTAGACTTTGAACCAGGTCATGACAAAGTTGTTGATGCAATAACAAATTTTGTTAAGTCTGGAAATGTTAGTGAAATAAATAAACTCTATGACATAATATTTGATAATTCTTTAAAATCTAAATTTGCGAAAGAAACAAATAAAAAAATAATTGAAGAGTTTACAAATAAAATGGGAGAAGTCGAAGCAGAAAAAAAAGTTCTTGATTCTAAATTAGATGAAATAATTGCAAATGCATATAATACTCATAAGGAATTTGTTAAGAGTAGATATGAAGATGACACATTTGGCGAGTTTATATCAAAAATATATACTCGTATAGGCAATGGTATTTCAATAATGATCGATACAATAAAAACTGTGATAGCATCTATTATTGCTTGGGAGTTTAGTACTGAGGGTGTAGCTAATTCTCTTATGAATGCAGCCTCTTGGATAATGTCAAAATTTATTGAATTACTTCAATGGTTTGTTGGTCCTTCTACAGATGACAAAGAAAAAGCTGAGGTCTTAACAAAGTCTCAAGAATGGTTGGATTGGGGGATAGGTTGGTTAAACAAAGGAATTCAAGCTGGCCAAGAGCTTGTGCAATGGACTCTTGAGCAAGTTAATTCTGTACAAGAAGTAATAAATGAAAAGCTTAAAGTTCTTTTTGAGCCTTTAACAACTACTACAACAGGCAAGTATATTGCTGCTATGATCTTAGCAATTGTAGCTGTCTATATTATAATAAAATTATTCAATATAATAAAAAGTGGTATTAAGATTTCTGATTTAAGCAAAACTACTGGTGGAGATGCAGCAGCAAGCTTTAGTATACAAAATTTAACAAGTAATGCAGGATTTGATAAAATTTTTGTAACAGAAGCAATCTTAGGTATTATACAAATTAATATTGAAAACACTTTAAAAAATGGTCAATTAACTAAAGACGAAGAGTTAAGAATTAAAAAATTAAATCACATAATTTATAACACTAGCAAAAAGAAAAGTAAAGAAGGAATAAAGTTTTTTGTTAATAATATAGACAAATATGTTAAAGAAGTTGAAGATACTGCTAGTCAAGAACTATCTACGCCTGATGTGTAAAAATTACATGCAAATAAAGTAAAAGTTTTAAAACATAATACAGTAAGCAAATTAAACTAATAATTATTTATTTGATGCCCATGCGCCGCCAGTAATTTTTTTAGTATATTTTTTTAATTCGCTTAAAACAAAGTCTTCTTCTATTATTTCATCTTTAGGCTTTTTTAATATTATTGCATAAAGATGTTTTATAAAGTCATTTTCTATTTTATCATCTATAAGCAGCGACACATTTTCAGGAACTTCTAAAAATTTAAGACCTTTTTCTTTATTAATGCCGTACATTTTTTTTAACAATTCTTCAGGCGTATATTTTTTTAAATCAACTATATTTTTTTCTTTTAGCTTATCTACAAATGTTTCAATAGTTAACTCTCCCAAAGTTTCAGCGTTTATTGCGCCAAGCGTTGCTGCAGATACCGTTGAAGTCAAAAATCTAAATGCAGACTTTATAACAAACTTTGTAGCGTCAGCTGCAATTTTTGTATCAGATGTTAATAAAAGTAATGAGTGAAGATCACCAAATTTAATTTTTTCTTTGTTATGTTTATAGTTTATTACTTTATTAGACTTTTTATTTTTTTCAATTAACAAGTAATTTTTTATATACTTTTCTAGTACCATTTTTAATGTAGTCTTTCTTTTGCAAAACAAAATAATAATTAATCTATATATTATATATGAGGAAATTAAATGAAACCATACTATTATATTGCTGAGGTTGTGTCTGTTTACGACGGAGATACATGCACATGTGTTGTTGATTTAGGATTCAAAACCTCA
>Ga0181580_10002785_pt1 | contig 14213 bp, 13 predicted proteins | sample 071ome_23_FD_132413 | JGI IMG/M metagenome (GOLD analysis project Ga0181580, IMG submission 132413) | Coastal salt marsh microbial communities from the Groves Creek Marsh, Skidaway Island, Georgia - 071403BT metaG (megahit assembly) | ecosystem: Environmental > Aquatic > Marine > Intertidal...
CCATTCCTTTATTAAAAGACCTAATTAACCAAGGTTAAATACAATCTGTAAAGGCTTCTAGCCACCTTTGATAGCATTCATCTTTATCAAGCAGACAATGCTCACAGACTTCAAGATTTTCATAATCCATATTTAATGCCTTATTAGATGATCAAATGCCCCTAATGCTGCTTTTGACCCATCACCCATCGCTATAATAATTTGTTTATACGGCGTCGTCGTCACATCACCGGCTGCAAATACACCAGGCAAAGAAGTCTCACCTTTATCATTAACTTTGATTTCGCCATACTCATTCAGATCAATCGTATTTTTTAACCATTCAGTGTTAGGTACTAAACCTATTTGAACAAAAACGCCTTCAGCTGAGACTGTATGGTCCTCCATTGTCGATCGATTCATGTAATGCACACCCTTCGCTTTATCATCCCCAAAAATTTCTTTAACTTGAGCATTTAAAATAACTTCAACATTGGATAGCGAGTTTAGTTTATTTACCAATACTTGATCGGCCTTAAGCGAATTTTGAAATTCAATGACAGTAACATGCCCTACAATACCTGCCAAATCAATGGCAGCCTCAATACCAGAGTTTCCTCCACCAACCACCACAACATTTTTACCTTTAAATAATGGCCCATCACAGTGGGGGCAATAAGCAACCCCCTTCCCCTTAAATTCTTTTTCACCTGGGATACCGAGCTCTCTCCATCTAGCTCCCGTGGCAAGAATGACCGATTTACTCTCTAATTTTGCACCACTCTCTAACTCAATCTCAAAAAGTGGGCCACCATTTTTATATATTTTATTTGCCTTTTGTAGATTAAATATATCAACTTCGTATTCTTTAACATGCTCCTCAAGAGCGGAGACTAATTTTGGGCCTTCTGTAGCTTTGACTGAAATAAAATTTTCAATACCTAGAGTATCCATCACTTGACCACCAAACCTCTCAGCGACAATACCGGTTCGAATACCTTTACGTGCGGAATAGACAGCCGCTGAGGCTCCAGCAGGGCCTCCTCCTACAATAAGAACATCAAAAGGTTTTTGTTTATTTAATTTTTGAGCTGACTTTTCTTTAGCGGACGAATCAATTTTATTGATTATTTCTTCCAATTCCATTCTACCTTGACTAAATTTTTTGCCATTTAGCAAAATCGTTGGTACCGACATGATATTTTTTTCTGAGACCTCATCTTGAAATAGTGCCCCATCTATCATGGTGTGAGATATATTTGGATTAAGTAAGGCTAATAAATTTAAAGCCTGTACAACATCAGGGCAATTATGACAGCTCAAAGAGATATACGTTTCAAAATCAAAATGACCTTCTATCTGTTTAATTTGATCGATTAAATCATTAGATATTTTTACTGGATACCCTCCAACTTGTAGGATGGCCAAAATCAAAGATGTAAACTCGTGCCCCATAGGAATACCTGCAAATACAATACCTGTATTCTCACCGGGTCGATTTATACTAAATGACGGTAACTTAGATAATTCAGAATTTATTAAACTAATATGGGGAGATAGCTCTTTAATTTCATTCAAAAGATCTATCATTTTCATTGATATTTGATCATCTCCAGCATTTGCATAGATTTCAATATTTCCTGAAACTTTTGCTAGATGCTGTTTGAGCTGCTCTTTGATTTTGCTATCTAATGCCATTTGTTATTCCTATAAAAAATGGGTCAGCTTGAGCCGACCCAAATTATTTAAATTTTTCCCACTAGATCCAGTGAAGGCTCTAATGTTTCCTCACCCGGTTTCCAGGATGCTGGGCATACTTCGCCTGGGTTTGCCGCAATATGTTGAGCGGCTTGCATTTTTCTCACTAGATCCGAAGCTGAACGTCCAATACCAAGATCGTTTACTTCAACAGTCTTAATAACACCTTCAGGATTAATAATAAATGTACCTCTTAACGCTAAACCTTCCTCTTCAATCATGACATTAAAATTTCTTGAAATAACGCCTGTAGGATCACCAATCATTGGAAATTTAATTTTTTTGATTGTTTCAGAAGCATCGTGCCAAGCTTTATGAGTAAAGTGAGTATCGGTAGAAACTGAATAAACCTCAACTCCCATTTTTTGAAGCTCCTCATAGTGATCTGCAATATCACCAAGCTCAGTAGGGCACACAAATGTAAAATCAGCTGGATAAAAAACAACAGCACTCCACTTACCTCTGAGGTCAGAGTCTGTAACCTCGACAAATTTACCATCATGAAAAGCTTGAGCCTTAAAAGGCTTAACTTCAGTATTAATTAGTTTTGACATAATTTTCCTTGATCATTTAATTTAAAGAATCAGAATTATAGGAAAATTAATAAGATAAGTATAATTAATTGTTTTAATTATTTTGATAAATAAAATTAATTAATTATTCATCAGCTCAGCCTCTCTTTTAAGCTCCTTTAATCTATGGTCGACTCGTGATTTTTCAAAAAAATTCTCCGAATTAGTTTTTGTTGCTAAATCCATCTGAGAAATTGCATTTTGAATATCAAATTGAAAGTAGTATGCGTCTGATAAATTTTCGTGTTCTAACAAATAATTGCCTTTTTGATTATAAGCTTTTGAAAGTAATTTATAAAAAATCGGATCTTTCTCATAAGGGGATAAATAATTTTCCACAAGCTCAATAACCTTATCTGGTTGATTAAATTGTAAAATTAAATTTGAAATACCTATAATAAAGGCTCGGTAAAAAGGATATATCTGTAACCCTAACCTATATAAATCGTATGCTTCTTGATATTTTTTTTCTTGAATTAAAATATTTGCATTAAGCTCAACTATCAATGGACTTTCCAATTTCATAGACTCAAGCATACTAAAGGTTTCTCTTGCTTTACTTATATTGTTTTTTCTGAGATATGAATAAGCAAGACCATAATGTGCAGAGGCCTCATTAAGATATCTTTTCATTTTTATTTCATTTTTAAAAATGTCAATTACATCATTTTTATTTAAGGTAAATGCTTTCAGTTTGGACTTTATTAAATAAAATTCAAATTTATTTTTTTTCTGAAAATACTTGTAATCTTTTAAACGATCCTGAATATCACTTATTCTATCTGATGTAATTGGGTGAGTCCTTAAAAACGCTGGAGCAGCGCCAGCGCTAAAATTGTTAAACTTCTGAAGTGTAGAAAAAAAATCTATAAATCCTTTAGGATCATAACCAGCTTTATCTAGAATTTCTAAGCCAATCCTATCTGCCTCTTGCTCATTTGATCTTGTATAATCTAGTAAGTTTTGTGTCTGAGATGCAGATGCAGCAGTAATAGCACCTGTTGCAATCTGTGGGTTAGATCTCGCAGCAAGCATGGCAATTGCAAGTGCCAAATAAGATTTATAAGAATTCTTTTTTTGAGAGTCAAAGAGTCTTAATAAATGTTTTTGAGTTAAATGGGCAATTTCATGACTTAAGACACTTGCAAGCTCAGATTCGGTATTTGCGGCAAGAAGCAAGCCGGAATGTATGCCAATTACATTTCCAAGCATTGCAAATGCATTAATAGAGTTATCCTGAACTAAGAAAAAATTAATTTCTTTTCTTGATCCCGTTCCAGAATCAATCAATTCCTGCCCCATATTATTTAAATAATCATTAATTTCAGGATCATTGATAACCGAACTACTAGAGTATACTTGCTGCATAATTTGAAATTTGATTCTTTTTTCGTCAGAAGCATTAATTAATCCATCAAAAGATGATCCCAATTCAGGTAATTCATAGCTGAATAATTTGGTAGAAAAAAAAAGTAACAAAAAAATAACTTTTTGCATTTGTAATATTTATTTTAAAGAAAATATTTTTATTTGATATTATTCTAATTAATGCTTTCTCATATAGACAAAAAAGGTAATGCAAAAATAGTAGACATATCAAAAAAAACTACATCGGACAGACTTGCAATTGCCGATGGAGAAATCTCAGTCTCAGATAATGTTATCAAACAAATTAGACTTAATGATAATAAAAAAGGTGATATTTTAACTGTTGCAAAGTTAGCAGGTATAATGGCAGCAAAATCAACATATCAGCTTATACCTCTTTGTCACCCTCTAATTATTGATGATATAGCTATTGAATTTTTTATTGACAAGAGAAACAAAATAATTAGATCTACTGCATCAGTGAAATGTCATGGTAAAACTGGTGTTGAAATGGAAGCGCTTACTGCAGTTTCAATATCCCTACTTACAATCTATGATATGTGCAAAGCCATCGATAAAACTATGAAGATTAAAAATATATGTTTATTAAAAAAATATGGGGGCAAGAGTCAATTATGATCGATTTGCCTACTTTTTAAATGATATTATCAAATAAATCATTCCCTACTTTTGTCATAAACCTTCCAGATGATATAGAAAAGAAAATACGATTAAAAAAACAATTAAATAAGTTGAATTTAAATTATTTTTTTATCGATGCTGTTGATGGAAGAAATAAAAATATAAAAGAATTTAAAAATTATAATGACAAAAAAAGAAAGCTTTTTTTTGGTAGGTCTTTATTACCTAAAGAGCTTGCTATTCTAGAGTCTCATAAACTAATTTTTAAACAAATTGTAAAAGAAAATCTTGATTTAGCACTTATTTTAGAAGATGACATTAGTTTTGATCAGAATTTTATGTTTTACTTAAAAAAAATAGTCAACCTCAATTATCCATGGGAGATCGTAAGATTTATTCATAGTGATAAATTAACAATTTCAAATGGAAGAAAAGTTATTAATTTAGGAAATAACTATTTTTTAAAAAGATTTCCTAAATTATTTGGTGGTGCACATGCTTATCTTATTTCTAACAAAGGAGCGAAAAAAATATTAAGCCAAATTAATAGTTATTATTACCCAATCGATATTATGATGGGTGAAACTTGGAAAAATAATCTTAATAGTCTCATTTGTTCTCCAGGTTTAGTCTGGCAAGAAACAGAATATAATATTGATCCGCCTGGTAGTATAAGGTTTTTAAAAAAAGAAAAAAAAATTTTCAGTCTGTACCCTTATACAAGGTTATTTTTTAAAATATATGAAACCATAGCCAAATGGTCTCATTATTTATATAAATTTATACCTGATAAAAAATCTTTAAAAAATACTAAAATTTAAAGGAATGTAATTATTTTTTTATAAATCAAAGATGGCTCAATAGATAAGATATTTTTATCAGGATGCTGATACCACTTTGCTTTTTTTCCCCAAGGATGATATCTAGTTGAATTTTCTCTACCAAAAATAGTGAAGCTAGGAATTTTAAGAGCGCTGGCAATATGTCCTAAACCAGAATCATTACCAATGAAATAATCTGAATAAGATAGTATAGCTGCGGAATCCATTAAAGATAACGAACCACAAAAATTCAAAGTTTTTATTTTTGCTTTTTTTACAAATTTGTTTGCAAGTTGGAAATCTCTTTTATCACCAAGTAACACACAAGTATCAAATCTATCTTTCAACAATCCTACGAGCTCAAGATAATTATTAACTGGCCATAGTTTATGATTAGTATTTGATCCAATACCCAGGGCAATTATTTTTTTACTTTTCTCTAGTAATTTCTTTGCATTTTTTTTTGAAGAACGAGGAATCCATACTTTTGTATCAGGCAATTTACCTAAATCTTCTTTAAGAGATAAAAAATGTTTTATAACCGAATGAATCTCTTTATCATTAAACTTAAAGTACTTAATTTTTGCTTTAATAAAATATAATAATAAATCAGTCCTTAAATCTACAGCAATTTCATATTTATTTTTTCTTAAAATTTTTATAAGTTTTAAAATACCAAACAAACCTTCTTGTTTATTTTTAATGTAGATATTATTCACATAAGGACAACTCTTGAAAATTTCAATAGACTTAAGATCACATACAATGTCAAAATTGCAATTTTTATGAGTCTTATGAAGATACTGCAGTACTGGTGTAGTCATTACTGCATCTCCAATATTAGATAATGAAATTATTAAAATTCTTTCCATAGCAATTAAAAAAAATTTTTGTTAAAGATCATTTTAACTTAACATATTATCTATTACAGAAGTGCAAACAAATTTTATGAGAATAATTATAGTTACTCAAACATTTCCACCTAAAATTGGTGGAATGCAATCGGTTATGAAATCATTAGCAGAAGAGTTAAGCACATATTTTCAAATTGTTGTTCTACCAAATAAAAATGTAAAAAAAGAATGTTTCAATAAAGGTCTTAACAAAATTAAAATTAGATATTTTTATATCCCAAAGATATTTAAACCTCTAATAAAAAAGATATATTTATTTTTTTTCTCTAAAAAAGAAGATGTATTTATATGTGATTCTTGGAAATCTATAGCTGCAATCCCAAAAAAATTTAATAAATCAATTTATGTTTTAGCCCATGGTCAAGAATACCTTAACGCAAAAAAAAATGATTCTATTAAAAATGCATTGGTAAGAGTAAGCGCAGTAATTTCTAACTCTTTTTTTACAAAAAAACTATCATCAAAATTTTTGATTTCAAATATAAAGAATTACGTTATTCCTCCAACATATATGCTTCCAAATACAGTGATAAAGAAAAAATTCTCATCAATTAAATCTGTCAATTTCATTACTATTTCCAGAATTGAGGAACGAAAAGGTCTACTCCAATCAATAACCGCTTTAAGTGAAATTCATAAAAAATATCCAGCCTTAAAATTTAAATGGAATATTATTGGTATTGGTCCTCAATTACGAATTCTTGAGGAATATGTAAAAAAAAGTAATTTAAACCAGGTTATAAAGTTCCATGGTATTGTTAATGAAACTTTCAAAAATAATCTTCTTCGAAATTCACATGTTTTTGTCATGCCATCATATAAGATTAATAATTCTGTTGAAGGTTTTGGAATTGTATATGCTGAGGCATTAAGATTTGGAATACCTTCGATTGCCGGTATTGATGGAGGAGTAACAGATGTTATTAAAAATAATATAAATGGGTGGAATATTAATCCTCTAAACAAATTAAAGCTACAAGAACTATTTTTATGGGTAATTAACCATCCAAACGAAATTAATAAACTTGGAAAACAATCACAAATAATTTACTTAAAAAAATTTACCAAGAATAATTCAATCAATAAATTAATAGAAATTATTCAATAATGATTTAAAAAAATGAAAGAAAATATTTTAATTATTAAGCATGGTTCATTTGGCGATATTATTAGGTCTTCAGGAATTATCGAATGTATAAAGTCTCATCATAAAAATTCAAAATTATTCCTTCTAACATCAAGCCCATACAAAACTTTAATGCTTAAAAATCCTATCATTGATAAAGTCTTAATAGATGATAGAAAATCTTTATTTCATTTCTATTACCATTTAAATTTAATAAGAGAAATAAATAAATACTCATTTAAATTCATTTATGATTTACAGAACTCTCAAAGAACACAAATCTACAAAAATCTATTCTTACCAAATTATAAATGGATTTCAACAAACAGAGAAAGACATGAAATATCAGGTATTCAAGGTTTAGTTGAAATGCTTCATAAGAATAAGTTACCTACAAAAAAAGCCTTAAATCCTAAATTAAATTGGATGACAAATAATATTAGTCAGCTTCTAGCCAAAAAAAAAATTAATAATAATTTTATTTTGATAATGCCTGGCTCATCAGTAAAACATATAGAAAAAAGATGGCCCTACTATCCGGAACTAATAAATTTACTTTTAAATAAAAAATATCAAGTAGCAACAGTATTAGGTCCAGATGAATTTGAACTTGAAAAAAAAATTCCTGGGATCATTTTTAAAAATTTAGATTGGGGTGATCTTGGGGGAATAATTAATGCTTCGTCATTTGTTGTTTCAAATGATACAGGCCCTATTCATATTGCTTCATGTATGAAAAAAAATGGTTTAGTTATTTTTGGGCCTACAACCTCTGCTGTAAGAACAGGACTAAATACCAATAACTTTAAAATAATTACAAGTTCAAATTTAAAAAAATTAAAACCCCAAATAGTTTTTAATAAAATTTTACAAACCATTATTATTTAATTTTATGATTTATATTATTAAAAGCTAGTGAAGTCCCTATTAGTAGCCAAATAAGTGAAGCAAATTTATTAGAAAATATACTCATTCCCGATGATAGTGGAAAAAAGCAAGAAAATAATATTGCAAGAAATATTGCATATAAATAATATTTTTTTTCTTTAAATACATTTCTTAATTCATATGCAATAAAAAAGATTATTAAATAAAAAAAGATAAACCCCAAAACTCCGAGTTCAGATAATAGTTCGAGTGAAATATTATGAGGATGAAAACAAACTCCTGAAGATATTGGATTATCATGAGAACCATAAACAATTAATGCATCACAGGCCTCTCTGTAGGTATGGAAGCCTGACCCAATAATTGGTGACTTAATCCAAACCATATAAGCACTCTCCCAAACTATCCCATAATCAGAACTTTTCCAGTTAATTATCTTTTCGATCGAAGATATTATTGACCTATTAAATATTATTGGATCATAAATAAAGAAAATTATTATTGTGAAAGATATAAGCAAAATGATATAAACCATTTGTTTAATTGACAGAAATTTTTCATATAAGAGTCCAGTTACTAATATTAAAATTGTAAAAAAACTTAAAATAAGTGCCATACGTTCACCACTTATAAAAATAGTAGAAAAAAACAATGCGAAAATAGCTAAAATTTTAAAAAAATTTTTATTTCTTTTTTTTAAGTCATTTTTTAAATACAAGTATAGAAAAAGAAAAAAGATTATTTTAGTTAGCCACATGCCAATAATTGGCCTATCAAATGGTCCTGTTAATCTATCTAGGGAAAACTTAGGGAAGCCAAAGATATCAAGACCATTAAAGTATTGCCACCAAGCATCAAAACATAAAAATAAAAAAACTAAAGATGTAATTTTTAAAAAATTCTTTAAATTATTTAAATCCTTAAAAATCCAATAATAAAGCGCCATTGCAAATATGGGCCAACGTATAAAATAAAATGAATATAAAAAACTTTTTTCAAAATTTATACTAAATGGTGACACTATTAACAAACAATAAATCCAAAATAAAAGTGCTAATACAAACCATTTGCTTTTAGCCCAATCCCAATCTTTCTTTATAAATGATATACAGATAAAAAGAATTGAAACAAAAATTATTGTTATATCAGCTATAGCTCTTGAGAAAATTATTAAAAAAGGTAACAAAAAAGATAAAAGGATAGGAATTCTATATATTAAATCTTTAATCATTAATTTTTTCTATTTAAATCTTCATAGATTTTCATTGTTTTTTTCTGCATTTCTTCCAAAGTAAATATTGTTGTATCTTTCACCATTGGCCTATTTTCTAGGAAATTTTTTGTTTTCTGTAAAAGTTTATTAAAATCATTTTCTTTAACAAGTCCGATTGGAAATATTTTTTTTAATTGCTCCCCAGAACCCCCACTATGAAATCCAATAACTGGGGTTCCAATTTTAATTGATTCAATAACTCCTCTTCCGAATGGTTCTGGCAAACTAGATAAGCAAAAAGTCATCTCAGAATATTGAATTATGTTATAGATGTCTGATCTGTATCCAATAATAGATATTCTATTTTTTAAATTTAATTTATTAATTTTTTTTTCCAAATATTTAAGATAACTTTTTGATTTTGCCTCACCCACAATTAACCCATGAATATTTTTATCATAATTTATCAAATTGTTTATCAAATCTATAAAAACATCTATGCCTTTAGTTTTCGAAATCCTTGCACTAATTGTAAGTACTTTATTATTTTTAAATTGAGTAAATTCTTTTTCAAATTTTCTCTTCCATATATTAAATTTGCTAGTATTTAATTTTTGAAGTGTTACAGGTACTCCCCTGTAGATTAACTTAACCTTATTTGGATCAACTTTATAAGTATTTATGATGTGATTTTTTATAAAATTAGATACAACAATTACAATATCACCCTTAGTCATGACTTTACTGTACAGAGAGGGGCTATTATACCCATGTACAGTTGTAACAAAATGTGGTTTATTCCTTAAAATGAAAAATATAGCAAAATAAGCAATCCATGCTGGTAAACGTGATCTCACATGTACAATATGAATTTTATTTTTTTTAATAAATTTTATTAATCTTGGGATGATAAATAAGGTAAAGATTGATTTTTTACCAATATTCATATTCTCATGATTTGAGCCATCGTCTTTAAGTTTATTAACTAAACGACCACCTGATGAAATAACATAAGAATTATGCCCTTGTTCTACCAAGAATTTTGCAATTTCAAGAGTGCCTCGCTCAACACCTCCGGACTCAAGAGATGGAAGAATTTGTAAAATATTTAACTTTGTTTTCATTAACGAATAAATTTATCTAGAATATATTCCGCGCTTAACTCTGCATTACTTTTATCAATATTGTAAGTTTCTAGGTTTTGAAACTTTCTATTAGTTATATTTATTCTTTTATTTAAATATAAATTTTCATACAGGTTGAAGAACTTTTTATTTTTTGGCATAAGGCTTATGCAAGTAACTTTTGAGCCAGAATTTAATAGGTCATAAAGCATTGATATTGAGTCTTGAGTTACCCATGAAAATTCTGATTTTTCAACTTCTTTTTCCAGCCAATTTGACGAAACATTATTGTGAGTCTTAATATCAATATGATTAGATACCTTAGCAAAGAGCCTTTTAACAAAATTATCAGGGGTTCTTCTTGATGTTCCAAGAGTCAATTTTATTTGTCTATTATTTTTTATAATTTTTAATATTTCATCTTCAATTTTTTTTGATGACCAATTAAAATTTTTTGAGGGGCCACCGATCATTATTAATCCCTTATTCTTTTTTTGTTTTTTTTTATTAATTATCTTATTTACTGGTCCACTAGTTAAATAAATATTTTTTTGACTAGAAAATTTATCATGTAAAGGCGCAATTATTAAATCAAATAATATAGTAGGTAAAGTAGGTTTCATTAGAATGATTACTTTTCCTCCATAACAATATTTCTTTTGAAGAGCATCTAAATGAGTCTGATGGCCAGCTGCAATAATTAAATCAGGACGAGACAAATATTTACATGGATCATTTCTAATTCTAAGAAAATTTAAAAAAGTATTCAAAGAATTCGATTTTTTAATTTTCTTTATATTTGTCCTAATCTTTTTATTTATAAAAAAAACAAGGTCTTCTATTTGTTTTTCATGGCCTCGCTTTCCATCTAAAATTAACCAAATATTTAATTTCATTTTAAAAAAAGCTCATTAAAATTTTAGTAGTAGCAGGTGCTGTAGTTATTCCGTACCTAAAATGTCCTGAATGAATAAACATATTCCCATATTTTTTATCTTTAGATACTATTGGATGATTATCATCAGTTCCTGGCCTAAATCCATGCCAAGTTTTATCTATAGAACACTTTTGTAAATCCTTTAATATGTTTTTTGCCTTTATATCTAGCTCAAGGAACTTTTCTTGCAAATTTTTATTTGAAAAACCTACGTCTTCCAGCGTACTTCCAACAATTATTGACCGATTTTTTCTTTGTAAAATATATATGTCCTGACTATATAATATATTTTCAATTATTAAATCATTTGCAAAATATTCAATGATTTGCCCACGAATTGGTTTTATTTTTTTTACTAATTTTTGGTATATCATTGACGACCATGCTCCAGCAGAAAGAAGAAAAATATCTCCCTTGAACTCTTTATTATCATTCGTGTAAACAGCATCAATAGAATTTGTATCTGTTTTGATGCCAGTTACTGCTAAATTCTCATAAATTTTTATACCAATACTAAGAACGAGTTCTTTTATGGATGACATTAATTTTTTGGGATTAATTTGGGCAACTTCAGGAAGTAATATTGAGTTATTTTTTTTTAAGAAACTGGTTTTACTTTTTTTTGCCCATTTAAGAAAGTCATCTTCATTGTATGGAGGTAATAAAAGCAATCCAGATTTTATATACTCAATATCCTTATCAAAATCTTTAAGCATTTTTTTCGAGAGCTCTTCATAAAATTCAGCTGAACCCATTGATAGTTCATAGAGTTCATCTTCATATTTCCATGGCATTAATGGATAAAGAATACCTGCGGCTGCAGAAGATGACTCATGGCCAATTTTGGATTTTTCAATAATTGTTACATCAAAACCTTTTTTTTTAAATTCAAGCCCAGACAAACAACCAACGATACCGCCACCAATAATAATTACATTTTTATTCATTTCAACATTTCAATTTGATTTTGAAATTTTTTTATTGAATCTGGTAACCCTAAAACGACAATGACATCCCCCTTATCTAAGATAATATCTGGTCTATAATCTATATTCTCCAGCATATTGGGTCTTCTTAAGTATTGAATCTCAAGACTAAACTTCTCAATAGGTAAAGAATTAATTTCTACTCCCACTAAAGGTGAGTCTTCATTTATCTCTATAGAATGAAGCTCTAGCTGTTGATTAGATGCAAAATCATCATCAATATCACTTGCACCCTTAAAATAACCTTGGAACATTTTATATCTTTCATGCCTGAAGCTTCTTATTCTCTTAATGATTCTAGTAAGCGGAATACCTAAAACCATTAAAGCATGAGATGCTAGCATTAAGCTACCTTCTAAAACCTCGGGAACTACCTCAGAAGCCCCCTCCGTTTGCAATTCATCAATTGATGAATCATCAGAGGTTCTAACTATTACTGGTAAATCCACATACTCACTTCTAATTACATTAAGTACTTTTGAGGAAGCTCTATCATCAGCATATGTAATCACTACAGCTTTTGCCTTTTCTATACCAGCAGCTTTTAATACAACTGCCCTGCTGGCATCCCCGTACATTACATGCTCTCCAGCATTCGCAGCATCACTTACCCTATTCATATCCATATCTATAGCAATGAAAGAGATATTCTCCTCTTTTAAAAAACGCGCTAAATACTGACCGCTTCTCCCAAATCCACAAAGAATTACATGGTCTTTAAGCGAGATTGCATAGTCTTGAAGCGTCTCAACAGCTTTTTGACTATTTCTCACATAAGTTTTTGATAAATACCTTGCTATCCTTCCATTAAATCTTATTAAAAATGGAGAAACCAACATCGAAAGAAGGCAAACAGATAGGGTAATTTGAAAAAGGTCTCCACTGATTAGATTTTGCTCCCTGCCCAAAGCAAGAACGACAAAACTAAATTCTCCCGCTTGTGCCAAGATAACACCAACCCTAATTCCAACACCCCATTCATACTTAAAAATTCTAGTTAGAAAAGTTATAAGAGAAGCCTTAAAAAAAGTATAAATTGCAAATATAAAAAAGATGACCCATATGTATTGAATAAAAATATTAAAATTTACGTTCATACCAATACTAATGAAAAATAACCCTAGAAGAATATCTCTAAATGAAGAGATATCTGACTCAACTTGATAGCGATATCTAGTTTCTGCAATTAACATACCTGCCAAAAAAGCTCCAAGCGCATACGATAGACCTGTGAAGTGTGTCAAGTAAGCAAAAATAAGTGTAACCAATAAAACATTTAAAACGAAAAGTTCACGTGATTTTTGTTTTGCTACAATTCCAAACCAAAAATCCATTACTGGTCTGCCAAACCAAAAAAGGATACTGAAGAGAATAAAAACTTTTAGAAAAATTAAGCCATATATTGTATAAATATCATATTGAGTTTGAGAAAAAGAAGGTATTAAAATTAAAATTGGAATTACTGCAATATCTTGGAAAAGTAAAATACCTGTTGATAACCTTCCATGACGACTATTTAGATCTAAGCGCTCCATTAATATCTTTAACACAATTGCAGTTGATGATAAGGATAAAGCTGACCCAATTACAAAAGCAGTTGAAAACTCTAAATTTATAAGTTTTGAAAAAATTAATACCACCAAAATTGTAGCGATAACCTGAATTCCACCAAGACCAAATATAATTTTTCTCATTGAATTTAATCTTGGCAAACTAAATTCAAGCCCAATTGTAAACATCAAGAAAACAATACCAAATTCTAGAAATGGTCTTATAGACTCAGAGTCAGGTAAAACTTTAAAAGCATGAGGCCCAAGTAAAAGTCCGACAAATAAATAGGCCAAAGTGCTTGAAATATTAAAATACTTTAAAACAGCTACAGCTA
>Ga0181580_10002788_pt1 | contig 14206 bp, 10 predicted proteins | sample 071ome_23_FD_132413 | JGI IMG/M metagenome (GOLD analysis project Ga0181580, IMG submission 132413) | Coastal salt marsh microbial communities from the Groves Creek Marsh, Skidaway Island, Georgia - 071403BT metaG (megahit assembly) | ecosystem: Environmental > Aquatic > Marine > Intertidal...
ACCACATGATCCAGCAACAGTCTATTTTGCGGCTACACGCTACAAGTTTAACGATTTTACTCCCGCGCTCTACAAGAGTGAAGACTATGGCAAAACATGGAAGTCCATCAAAAATGGAATCCCACAAGGGGCATACACAAAAGTAATACGAGAAGATTCGAAACGAAAAGACCTTTTGTTTGCCGGTACTTATAGCGGTTTGTATGTTTCATGGGATGGCGGCAAAAAATGGCACGCTTTTCAAAACAATTTACCCATTACACCTATAACAGACCTTAGCATTGCGCACGATGATTTGGTTATTGCCACACAAGGACGATCCTTTTGGATTTTGGACGATCTCGAACTGCTACGTCAGTACGACACCAAAAAAGAAAAAATCAAGTTGTTTTTACCCCCAAAAACCATATGGGCCAATTGGTATAGTGCGTTCAACTCAAACAATTCTAACGGAACTTCGTCCATGTCAGGGGTAAACCCAGCAACAGGTATGGTGATCTACTACGAACTCGAAAAGGCAGACCCCTCTACACCCATTACACTTACAATTAAGGATGCCAGTGGGGCGGTTGTAAATTCATTTACTTCCAAAGCAGACGGCAACTATATTGCCTATGAAGGTGCCCCTTCAAAAAAGCCTACACTAACATTAAACCCAGGACTCAATCGTTTTGTTTGGAATCTAAGACATGAGGACCTGCCAGGGATTCCAAAAGTGTATATCGAAGGAAGTTTTAGAGGGCACAAAGCCATACCCGGCACGTATACCCTTTTGCTGACATATGGGGATGAAGTGTCGGAAATCCAAACCACGATTGAGGCCAACCCTATGTTTTCACTAACCGATGTGGATTATGAACAATACCACACTTTTATGAATCATTTAGAACAACAATATAAAACCATGACCCGGGCCACCAACCAACTCTATACAGCACAACAAGAACTACAAGCCCTTATCAAACAGGGTCGACTGGATCAAAATAGCACGCTAAAGCAAAACGCTCAGCAACTACTCGAACAACTAAAAGTATGGGATGCAAAAATGGCACAACGCCTCTCAAAAGCCTATGACGATGTAGAAAATTTTGAAAATGGATTTACCGCCCATTACCTAACACTCATTAATCAAACGGACAGTAGTATTCCAAAAGTTACCAAGGGGGCGAAACAAAAAGCTATAGAATTGGACGCACAATGGGAGGCACTCAACGCAAAAGCTACTGCTTTAAAATCAGCAATACAAACCTTTAATTCAGCCTGTTTTAATGCTGGGGTTGGGATTTTAACCCTACAATAATACAGAACCGACCAATATTTTAACTAAATAAAATCAAATGGAAAAAGCAGTCAGTCGATTGGATTCACTTGACATCTTAAGAGGCCTTACCATTATCTTAATGATTGTCGTAAACGATCCAGGATCTTGGAGCCACGTATATGCACCGCTGCTGCATGCGGAATGGAATGGACTTACTCCAACAGATTATGTGTTTCCATCTTTTCTTTTTATTGTCGGTGTTTCTATTGTCTTGTCTATATCAAAACAGCGAGAAAACGGAGTAGGCCAAACACAAATTCTAAAAAAGGTAGCTTTCAGAGCGCTAAAAATTTATTTGGTCGGATTGTTTCTATGGCTTTGGCCGGCGTTTGACTTTGAACGTATTCGATGGGTTGGTGTCTTACCGAGAATTGCTGTTGTGTTTTTGATCTGCGCCATAATCTATCTTTACACGCAAAAAAAGACACAAACACTGCTGCTGATTGTTTTATTGATCAGCTATTGGCTAATCATGGCCTATTTGCCAATACCAGGCATCGGAAATCCGGATTTGAGTGTGCCCGAAAAAAACTGGGCCAACTACCTAGATAGTCAATATTTGCCCGGCTATCTATGGCAAAAAACTTGGGATCCAGAAGGGTTTTTGAGTACCATTACTGCCGTATGCACCGGTCTTTTAGGGATGCTTGCTGGACACCTAATAATTGGAAAACTTACCCTACAAGAAAAACTTATAAAAATATTTGTTCTTGCCGCAAGCCTATTGATCTTGGGAGACATTGCCCAATACATAATGCCCGTCAATAAAAGCATTTGGAGCAGCTCTTTTGTACTAATTACTGGGGGCATTAGCGCACTTTTGCTGGGCTTTTTTATCTATTGGGTCGATGTCAAAGGACAAGCCAAGCATTTTCGATTTGCCAAAGTTTTTGGTCTAAATCCCATTTTTTCATACGTGCTAGCCGGATTATTATACACCGTATTTTATAGCAAAAGACTCTGGGGATTTTCTTGGAGCGCCACCTTTATGGAAGTTGCACAAAATGTCGGCATCGCGCCCAAGTTGGCTTCACTAACTTACGCCCTAATTTTTGTGTGTATCATATGGATTCCTACCTATATGCTTTATAGGAAAAAAATTATTATAAAACTTTGAGGCTTGGCGCTTAAATAAAAACTCAAGGCCTACAAACCATCAGGACTTTGCCAAATCACTAACGATTTTTGCAGACCACAAACACAAAGGGATACCCCCGCCAGGATGCACACTGCCACCACAAAAATAAAGTCCTTTTGCACGGCTCGAAAAATTGGGGTGTCTCAAAAAAGCCGCAAACAGATTGTTGCTAGAGGTACCATAAAGTGCTCCTTTGTTGGATCGTGTCAATCGACTAATGTCCTTTGGAGTTCTTATTTCTTCCTCTTCAATATATTTTTCGATATCCTCTTTTAGGAGGTTATTGATTTTTCGAATGCAATTTTTTCTGAGCACTTTTACAAGCTCCAGCCAATCTTGACCTGAATCATGGGGCGTGTTGATCATGACAAACCAATTTTCACCTCCACTGGGTGCATCTTCAGCAACATTCTTTGATGTGATGTTAATGTAAATTGTCGGATCGTCATCAATGGTTTGTAGTTTAAAAATAGCGTCAAATTCTTTCTTATAATCTTTAGAAAATAAGATGTTATGGAGATCAAGTTGCGGATAAGATTTTTTGATGCCCCAATAAAAAATTACCGCAGCGCTCGATGGTGCTTCTAAACGCTGTGCCCTGGGTATCTTCAATTCTGGGAGTAGTTTTTGATAGGCCAAAGTGATATCCATATTGCAAACAACCAATGGGGCTTCAAATACCTTTCCTTGGGCAACAACACCCTTTACCCAGTTATTAGCTACTAGGATTTTTTCGACCTCAGTATTATAAACAAAAGCAACCTGATTTCGTTTGGCCAAAGCCACTAAGGATTGGGTAATTTGATACATACCGCCCTCAGGGATAAAGGTCCCAAAGTGGCTTTCTAAATGTTGTATAAGAGTCATCAAACCCGGAGTCTGATTGGGGTCTGAGCCATTGTAGGTTGCATAACGATCAAAAAGCTGCACCAGCTTGGGGTGACGGATTAACGTGGTATTGGTCTGGTGTAATGATGAAAAAATGTCATATCTAAAACTGTAGAACAGGGCTTTTAAAGTCCTGAGATTTAATAACGTTCGAATCTTATGAAGGGAGTTTTCTAGGAAAATCTTCGACAAGTGATCGTATTTAAATTTTGCTTTTTTAAAATAGGACCGCAGGCCCGATTCTGATTCTCCAAAAACACGAGCAGCTTCTTTGGCAAATTGATCTTGATTGCCCCAGGCCGTAAACGATTGCCCGTCATCCCAAAAATAGTTACAAGCCACTTCTTTTTTAGAATAATTGAAATGATCCCGCGGATTTTCTCCACACAAAACAAACAATTCGTCCACCAGATTGGGCATGGTAAAAAGAGAAGGGCCCGCATCAAAACGGTAATCGCCTAAAGAAAATTGACTCAGCTTGCCTCCAGGATATGCATTTCCTTCAAAAACACAAACGTCGTAGCCCTTTTTACGCAGTCGTATAGCAGCGGCGATACCCCCGATCCCTGCACCGATAACAATCGCTTTTTTTTGCATCAATAGGTGGTGTCAGAGATTAAGTTAAATCGCGAAAATAGACTTTCACCATACCATTTATTTTTTAGCGTCTTCTTCACAATACTAGAATGACTGGGTTGTTTGTACGCATAATTTTTTACCGCTTCGAGGTCGTTCCATATACTGATGGTCGCTTGCTGAACCAAAGGCCACTCGCCAATGCCTTTATAAAACAAAACACCCGAAGATCCAGCAATGGACTTGCTGGCCAAGGGTACGTGTCTCCAAAATTCTAAAAGGCGGGACCAACGGACATTGGCACGGGTAAGCACGACGATCTTTTGACCGCCATTGTTTGTGGTGTTTTGATCGGGTTTAAACGGATTTACTCCCCCCCACAGTCCATGACTTTGGATACATCCAAGGTGCAAAACCCGACAACGAGCAGCTTTGTCTTTATATGCAGTATAAAACGAACTGTTTTCATAAAAGTGTGTGGCGTGTTCTTTACTCTGCCAAACACTTAAAAAAACATAGGTGCTAAAATCAGGAAACATACTAAATCCCCCTTTGGAACCCGTACCCAAAAGTTTAAAAAACTGCAAGCCATCAACAGCGTGCAATTCAGTATGCTTCAAACCCATTTGCTTGAAGGCCCAAAATTGGTTTTGACTAAAATTAAAAATGGAGACGGAAGTAATTGTACAAATATTTATATTACTAATAAATATATGATATAGTTATGAAAAAGCATTTTATCCTACTCTGTTTTTTATTCTTAAGCTTTCGGGCCTTGAGTCAACAATGGCTGGTGGTCGATATTGTAGAACAAACCACGTCCAAAATCATTTATCGTGAAGATCGTGGAACAGCAATTGAAGTGCTTGAGGATAAAAAAAATCCTTCAATTGTAAATTTGATTTCAAAATATCAAGAAGAAGGGTTTCAACTGTTCAAAATCACGCAAGGTGTCGAACTGGAACTAAATGGGGGTTTTCCGATCAACTCCAATCGAGCCAACAATTTTGGTTTTACCAACATCAACTTATCCAATAACAATCGGGTGATGCTATGGTTTAAAAAAGAGTGACCGATTTTGGACGTACTCTATTAAAATTTAGAATTCCGCCTGATGTGAAAGCGGTATAAAACGTGCTGAAAGATCGGGTTGCTCCATTTCTTTATCCAAGGGATACATGGGTCTTTTGATGTTTTTGTGTCCCAATCGTTCCAAATCTTGATCCACGCCCCCAGGGGTAAGTGCCATGATCCAATCGCCTCGCATCTCATAAAGTTCGGGGACCAAATAGCCGATTTTGACCACCACAATATCCGAATTTCTGGGGTCGAGATTGAGTTGGGTAAAATCCTTTTCGTAGTGATACGGTTTGCGTTTTTTGGTTACAATTACACGAATACTTCCTACTCGAATAACAGCCTCAGTTTCGGCATGAACATCTCCTTGACGTAGTGCTTCAACCACACCATCTAGGAGCAAAGGTGGAGCAAACCGATCGTCAACAGCAGCACCTACCTTTGCGGCAACACGTCCTCCAACACCTGCTTTTTCTGCGGCCAAAATCATTTCTGGTCCTGGTATTGACGCGTAGATAACCGAAGGACCATCTGTCTGCTTAAAAGCGTTGTTATTGAGCAATTCGCGCAACGTCCAAGTCACGTCTCCTGCCCCACCAGCAGTAGGATTATCGCCCATATCACTTATGATAAAGGGGTTTTTGTTTGATTTTAGAGCCCGATCAATACTTTCTTCTAGAGTAGCTGTCGGTGCCACAAAGTCAAACTGATGCCGTACGTTCCAAAACGCATTAGCCAAGGTTTCTGCACTGCTAGCTACAGCCTGTTTGTCATCACCAGTTACCATTACAACAGCATGATTTCGGGGTTCGTCGGCCCAAGCATAGCCGATCCAAATTGCAGCATCGATGACTCCTTCCTTTTCGGTTTGAGGGGGCACCTTTGCATAAAGACTTTTTCCGGGTTCGATCCGTGTACTTGTCTTTTCGCCGGGTAATAAAATGGGAACTGGAATCCATGCTTTAAACTTAGGTTTGCCCTTGCCTGAGGTAAGGCGATCAATGAGATTGTCCACAGCGCGTTGTTTGGATTGTATAGCATCTTCATGGGGCGCCATACGATAACAGGTGATCAAATCAGAATGGGTAGCAAGTCGTTCAGACACATTGCCGTGCAAATCCATAGAGGTAGAAATCACCGTTTCTGTACCAATTAGATCACGTATTTTGGCGATAAAATCCCCTTCGGGATCTTCGAGTCCTTCAACACTCATAGCACCATGAATGTCAAAAAAAAGTCCGTCATAGGGCATTCCTGCTTTTAGCATATCCAAGGTTTTACCAACGAGTTTGTCGTAGGCCTGACGGGTAACGATTCCGCCGGGCAACGCATGCCCTCGCAGGGTTGGCACCCAATCTATTGCTTGTCTTCGTGGTGTGTCGGAGGCCAAAAAAGGGTAATAGTCAAAAACCGCTTCTCCTTCGCGGGCCAAAAAAGCTTCAGCCTCTGTTTTTGCCGGAGAAAAAGTGCTCGACTCTATGGCCAAACCAGCGATTGCAATTCGTGGTTTGGAGGGTTCAGCTAATTGGCATGAAAAAAACAAAAGGGGCGCAAAAAAGAGCGCTGATCGTGATATAATCGATGAAAACATACGGTATATTTTAATTTGTCGAAGCGATTCTTACTTCAATTATCGTATCGGTTTGATCCATTTGAAGCGGCGAAAGGTCGATTTGCAAGCCAAACTTTGCACTCTGTTTGTACGACAACTTTTTTCTCGAATCATAATGCAGAATGCTTTTGATTTTAACGGGCACTTCTTCAAGATGAATGATTTTTACCGAAGGATCCAATACATGGATATAAATGACATCCCCTTTTCGTGTAGAGACATATTGATCTTTTGGCGTAAAAGGTCCTTTTGAAGTGCCGTAAATAGTTGGTCCATAGTCCTCTAACCAAGTGCCGATCTCTAGGAGTGATTTTTGATGTTCGGGCTGGATTTCGCCGTTGGGCATGGGGCCAACGTTGAGCAATAGATTGCTTCCATAGGCGGCGGCTTTTATCAAATAATGCACCAGTTCTTGTGTAGATTTGTGTCTTCGGTCTTGTAAGTTGAAGCCCCAGGATCCATTGATGGTCTCACAGACTTCTAGCGGCACACTACCAATTTGATCTTCTGGTGTTCCCCAGCCGGTGGTATTTTGGCCGGGCAAATCTTTTTCGAACATCTGAAAATCTTCTCCTGGTATCACCCCCAAATGGTGGTTGTTGCCTACCAAGGCTTGTGGTTGAAGTTGATGAATCAACCCGTAGAGTTCATCATAATGCCAATCGACTTGCAATTTTCCAAACTTTTTGCCATCCCACTGCTTTTGATCCCAATGGCCGTCAAACCAAATTCCTCCAATCGGCCCATAGTTGGTGAGCAATTCGGTCAGTTGGGCTTTCATAAAGGCAATATAATCTTCCCATTGACCCTCACCACGGCCTGGAATCCCAGTGCCGGTTCGACCACGTGGAAAATAATCATCGCGATTCCAATCCAATAAAGAATAATAGAAAAAAAGCTTGATGCCTTCTTTTTGACATGCGGCTGCTAATGCCTTGAGAACATCTTTTTTGTAAGGGGTAGCATCGATAATATCGTAGTCGGTAGCTTTGGAGTCAAACATCGAAAATCCATCGTGATGACGACTGGTGATTGTGATGTATTTCATCCCTGCCTTTTTGGCCAATTGCACCCATTGGTCGGCGTCAAATTTGATGGGGTTGAAAAAACTGGGTAATTTCTCATAGGCATCAATCGGTATGTTTTGATTGTTCATTACCCATTCGCCATCTCCCAATATACTGTACACCCCCCAATGAATAAACATTCCAAAACCGGCATTGTCAAACCAAGCTCGTGCTTCGAGATTTTCGGGACTGGGCACGTAGTCTTGTGCGGAAGTGATTAGTGGTTGGGCAAAAAGTACGCTGCCCAACAGCAGTCGATAGATGATTTTTTTCATAGAATCGTTATTAAAATTCAGACAAGGTTTTTTCTATTTGATCCAAATGTTCTTGCTTCAAGGCTCCGGCATCAAAAAAGGTAATGCCAGCAGCTCCTTTGGATTTTACCATACGGATAAGTTCTGGGATTTCTTCGGGAGCAAGAGCAGGAACATATACTCCTGAACTCAAGGTCGTGTTTTTGTCTTTAAGATCGGCAATTCCTTGTGCTGTGGCAAAGCCGATCCAATCAATTTCTTCGTTATAAAAATTGTGATAGAGCATGGGATAGACCCGGTCGATGTCCCATTTGTCCCACCGCTGCCGCACCATATTGGCAGCCATTGTTGGGTATGGAAAAACTGCTGAAGTGAGTAGTTTTCCTTTTTCGTGTGCCCGCTGATAGGCTTTGTTTACGACATCGCGTATGGCATTTAAACGGAACTGACGCCATTCGACATCAAGTTCGGGATGTTCGAGCTCCAAGGGATCACGATGGTGGGTTTCTTTAAATTTATTTCGACAAACTTCACAATAACAGAAATCAAACTCGGGAAGTTCTTGGTTTTGGACAAGATCGTACTTTGGCAAGAGTCCGATGGGCAAAAAAATGTCAACAAAACGAATATAGTCTAAGTGGACACTGCTCACCTCTGGCACGTCGGCCAAACCTTCTACCAAGCTCAAAATATGATCTACAGCTTCGGGTCTTGAGGGGCACAACCATTGATAATAATTGACATAAGGACGGGTGTCAAAACAAGATTTGCCCTCACGGCTTACGGTGTACCACTCGGGGTGTTCTAGGGCTATCGGATCTCCAGGACGGTTCATCGTAAACATCCATGCATGCACGTCTAAACCATACGATTTGGCTACAGGTGTAACGGCGGCTAAAATATCAGGATTGGTGCCAGTATTGATTAGGACCTCTGTAAAACCTGCTTTTTGCAGTTTTGCAAAAGTGGCCTCATATTTTTCTTTTGGGGTGTTGGCATTGACTCCCATCCACGCTCCTACTCTAAAGGGCTCTTTGATAGTGACTGAGGGTTGTGTGGTGCAAGAGAACAATAAAAAAGCAGCACCAAAAAGCACATGTTTAAGGGCTTTTAAATACGAGAAGTTTTCCATTGTGTAAAATTTTATAAATTATTTTGGTTTGTGGACTTTGGGTTTCCCAATAATCAGTATCATTTTGAGTCATTCGCTTAAATTGTATCGTATTTCCATTTAGCGTACTGGTTATTAGACTGTCTGTAGTTTGATTAGTTTTAATTTTTTTCAATTGGCTGCGGTATTGCTGATACATCCATTGGAGCAAGGCTGCATCCTTGGGCAGTGTGATCGTGTCTGTATTTTCAGATTTGGCGAAATAAACATAGCCCCACCGCTCGGGTTCGTGCATATTTATTACTCCCTGTGGGCTCCATACCCAATTGTATTCTGGCAGGTAGTTGCCCAGTGAATCTTTTTTTCGATAATACCGTCCTTTTTTAAGTTCATGGTCCCAGTTGACCCTAGAAAAATTCATCCTCCAAAAGTTGTTTTCAGGGATTTGCCCCGAAGGGTTTCCACGTTCTAAACTCTTCCAAGGAAGCGCCATTTCAAGATACCATAAGTTGTCAATATCCGAGGGATCGTTGAGGGTTCCTGACAAACCAACGGCTGTTTGAAGTCCTTCAATATCCCAACCACTATCGGCTTTCGTTTTGTTTCGATATGGTTTTTCTAAAAAAAGATCCCATACCGTATTGAGCAGATTTACCTCCAATTCCATATAATCGTGGGTGTCACCATCTGGATCTATAAACACCTCAAAATCATTGTTGTAAAACACAACGGTATCGCGTTGTTTGAGGTTTCCCCACAGATGGGGCTCCTTTAGCTGAGCCAGAATGTAACAATGCTCTTGATCCCATACTAATTTGATGCGTGTCTGATATTTGGGTATTTTTTTTCCTTCAATATCTATAAAGGGGACAGACCAACTGGCTTTGTCCCAAATTCCGGGTTCGACAACTCCGTCAATTTTAGGTGCTTGGGAGGTAAAGTTAGCAATATACAATTTAGGTAGGGGAACTTCTTCTTCAAAAGCCGTTGAAGTCTTACAAGCACAAATCAAAAGAAGTACAACAGTAAGCAAATACCCTTTTTTAACGAATTGAAAAGTTGCACTCAATACATACATCATAGGTACTTAATTTGATGAAAAATCACGGACTAGCCACTCAAAATTAAATCGTGCAAAATACAGTCCTGCTTGATCCCGTTCATAAAAAAGACCAATGGTACTATCATCAAGCACGGTTAAGTCCGAATAAGCAGCGGTTCCGGGGTAAACAAGTTTATTGATTGGCCAAGATTTTCCTTGATCAAAACTGACCAACACCGACATTTTGTGCCTTGTCGTGGTGCTGTATGGACCCGAGTACAACAACACTTCTGCCTGTTGATAGGGCCAAGCAATGATACTGGACTGACAGACCGGTGAGATCAAAGCAGGGTCAAAATAAGTGTCTTTCCAACTTGCACCGCCGTCTTCGCTGATTGCGACCAAACGTTTTTTGGTTGCTCCATTTTGCTCTCGTATGTTGAGCATCAAATGGCCGTCTTCGAGGGCAACTCCTATGGCCTCGTTGGAAGAAGGTACATCAATGTCAGGACTGACAGACCAACTAACCCCATGGTCGTCCGAATAAAATCCATAGGCACGGTATTCGTTAAATCCATCTTGTGGTGGCCCTTGTGAATGGTTGGCAGGCACATATATACGCCCTTTATAAGCATCGCCTGTAAATTGCAATGCATGACCTGGCGTTACAGCATTTGTTCGCCAATCTAACGAACTGCTGGGTTGACTAAAATGAACTTGAGAAGTGATGTCTTGAGCATTCGACCAATTGTGTCCGCCATCGGTACTGGTTTTATAAAAAACTCCACGGCGCCCCTTTCCCAAACGTACATCGTACTCCGAAGCGGTCCCGGTATTGTAAAATAAAAACAGACGCCCTTCGGGGTAATTTGGATCCATAATGTCGACCACAGGGGCAGGATTGCCAACTTGCAGTGTATCATTATCAACCACTTTAATCGGTGAAGACCAGGTCTTGCCTTGGTCTGTACTACGAACCATCAAAATATCAACATTTCCAAAATCACCACAATCGGCAACGCGGCCTTCTACAAAAGCCACCAAAGCGCCATCGGGCATCGTCGTAATTGCGGGAATACGATAGCAGGCATAACCCCCTATACCATTGGTAAAAAGTGCTTGCTCGTTATAAAAAGGGGCAAGCGCATCCTTACAAGACAAAAAAGTCAATGCGAGTACAAGTGCGAAATATCGGAAAAAACTATGGATGGATAAATTCAGTGGTTTATGGGTTTAGGTTTAAAATATTTTATAAAAGTTACAATTTTATTCGTTTGAAATCAATGCCCCTGTATGAGAAACTTGCTTTAATGTGAAAGGATCTAGCATTTGGTCTATGAGCACGGCAAATTGGCCCCTAGTCATCAAATTGTTGGGATTAGAAAGCGGCATTTGATGCCGGATCATTAAGTTTCTAATACCATCTGTTTCTTTCAATATTGGCGCATCAGGACGATAAAATGCTGCAACATTCATCAACCAATTGAGGGTTGCCTCTTGTGTTAGGGTTTCGGGCAATCTAAAACGTGACAAATCGATATAGTCTGCCAAGCCGGATTGCAGTTCATCAAACGCAATGCTTTGCTCTGGATAAAACCACATTTGATTCTTCCATCCTTCATTTTTTCCTATGGCTCTAAGAATTCCCGTGCTTCCGATGCGTTGAAAACTTTGGAAACTCGGATGTGTTTTGGGTACATCCAAGTGGGGTTGCAAATACCCTCCTACGTCCAATAGATGTTGTTGCAATTTTCGAATTGAAAAAGACTTTGGAGTGGCGTTTTCTAAAATTGAAAGTGCCGCCAAACTTCCTGCTACTTGCCCAATTTGCAGGACAACAGGTTGCAAACGTGTGGTCCCGTTGACCAAATTGGATACTGAAATGGACTTTTCGGCAACAATAAAATTTTCTAGCGTGGCGGGCAATAAACTACCCAGTGGTAGTGTATAGGATGGAATGGGATAAAAATAAAGCTTTGGCAATTGCGCCACTTCGGGATGGCGATCATGGTGATGATCTACCGGATAGTCACCTACTGCAACTCCCGTGCGATACAAAGCAGTGTTTTGGTTGTAGGGCTGTGCCAAGTCATTGAGTGAAAAAGTAACCACACCCTCAATTCTACGCGATTCTCGATGATACGGTATCAATGGCAGGCTGTCTTGAGTAGGAAAAGTGCTATCCGATAAATCATAGCTGTCGTATCCCAATTCGGTCTGCAAAAAATATAAAAACGCAAGTGAATGGTCTTTGGCTTTTTGAAACGCAGCTTGACGGTCTTCTTCAGACATTTCTATGGCATTGACATAATAATCATTGCCAAAAATTGGCCAATTAACCATGATGTTGCCGCTGGGCAATTGGCCATAGGACATCATTTTTTCTTTGCTCCATAACACGCGTCCATTGAGGCGTTTGGGGTCGCAAAGGTCATATTGAGCGGCACAATAAAATAAACTGGGATCGTAGTCTTTAGGCTTTTTTCTAAGTACTTTTTTCCCATAGTCTTTTAAAATCATTACATACGTAAGATCTTGTATAATATCATTTGCATTTTCTGGCGCAATCTGCTCATCAAAAGTTCTGGTGCTGTCCATCCCTTGTTGATAAGGAATCCCTGCGGCGGCGGCCACATCTCCAAGTTCGGTGGCATCAATGATAATTTTTCCAACAAATTGATTGGATCGACCTCGATCATCTTGTGTTTTTACTTCCCATAGACCCGATGTACGTTTTGCTATGGCTTTAAAATTTTGATGGTAATGAACCTCAAGTAGTGGCTCATGATTGACCATATTTTGAAAAATCTGTGCACCCACTTCGGGGTCAAACAAATGATTGCTTACCCAACCCGATTGCAGTGCTTTTGCACTTCCATATCGGGCAATAAGACTGTCTCTAAATTCGCCCCAAAAACCAGAAGGCAACTCAGCATTGCCGTCGATTGCACTGACGCCGGCACTAGTTAGCATCCCCCCTAGCCAAGGGCCTTCGACCAAAAGGGTTGTTGCAACCCCTGCTCGTGCACTGCTCAATGCTGCAGACACGCCACTTGTTCCTCCTCCTACAACAAGAACGGCTGTGTTGGTCCTTGAGGAGCATGCGACCAGGAAACTAAAAAGAAAACATCCTAAAAAGCCAAACCGAAAACTAGTCATCACCAGTCGTTTGATTTTTTGTAAAAACTTGTAAAACATCATTGTTGTTGGCGATCAATAAATAGGTTTGTCCTTGCACTCTAAGTGGTTTGATTTTTTTGGCGTCTCCGGGGGTGTAAAACCCTGATTCTTTAACCGGTAAGACCTCAAAAGCCCCCATTTTATTCATTCGTAGTACGCCACCTATACCCGCATCATTTCGAGGGGTTTCAATTTCAGAAACGTACAAATTTCCGACATATAGCACCTCTTCAACACCATCGGCATCGATGTCAAGTAGTGTAAAATCGTTTATGGATGACAATTGTGCTCTTGTAGGCAAAGGTTGGTGGGCATACCCACTTGGAGTGCTCATCAAAACGGCACTTCTAAAATCGGTCGCTTCGAGATGGAAGGCTTCTTCTAACTGTTTTTCGCCATATACTTGCTCGGCATTAAGTTGTGCAAAAAGGTCGTATTTTTTGAATTTGGTTTTCAAAACCGGGACCTGTTCTGAGGAGCATGAAAATCCACGAAGCGGGTATTGAATGCCATAGTTGTAATAGGTCAGAACGATGTCTTTTTTGCCGTTGTCGTCAAAGTCGTTGTAATACAATTCGAAGGGTTGATCCGGTGTTGCTTTGTATTTGTAGTTGGTCCCAAGGTTGCCAAAGAGATAGTCGGGTTTGCCGTCCTGATTTAAATCGGCTTCGGTGACGCTGTTCCACCAGCCTTTTAGATCTAAGGCTACTGGCGCTTTTATTTTTTTAAATTTTCCTTTATTGTTTTCTACAAATGTTATGGGCATCCACTCCCCTACCACAATCAAATCAACATCACCATCTAGATCAAAATCGGTCCATATCGCATCTGTGACCATACCGAGTTGTTTGAAAACAGATTCATTTTTTTTATCCAAAGTAAAACGACCCGCTTCATTGATCAATAGATAACTGTCGGGTGCTTCGGGATAGTTCCATGG
>Ga0181580_10002796_pt1 | contig 14186 bp, 5 predicted proteins | sample 071ome_23_FD_132413 | JGI IMG/M metagenome (GOLD analysis project Ga0181580, IMG submission 132413) | Coastal salt marsh microbial communities from the Groves Creek Marsh, Skidaway Island, Georgia - 071403BT metaG (megahit assembly) | ecosystem: Environmental > Aquatic > Marine > Intertidal zone...
GAACCGGGGAGCGAGGCGGAACGAAAGGCGGCGAGAAAGGCTGAGAAGAAGGCGAGAAAGGAAGCCAAGCGAGAGAAAAAGGACAAGGAAAAGAAGAGCGGCGGTGGGAGCGCGAGCGATTCGATCGATGCCCCGGAAACGCCGAAAAAAGGTGGAGGGGGTGCGGTGCGAAAGGTGCCGTCGGTGGAGGATTTCAGAAAGGAGCACTCGATTTCGATTAAGAATGCGTGCGACAAGGTGAAGGATTTGGAACCGTTTATGGAATTCGAGGACGCGTCGTTTCCGAAACCGCTGAGAACGGCGCTCAAGGCGCAGGGATACGCGTCGCCGACGCCGATTCAGGCTGAGGCGTGGCCGATTCTTCTCAAGGGTAAGGATGTCGTGGCGATCGCCAAGACGGGATCTGGAAAGACGTGCGGCTTTTTGTTGCCTGCGCTGGCGAAAATTCACGGCGCGGGATCACAAAAGGCGCCAGAGATGCAACTCGTCGATGGACGATGGCGTCCGGGCGCCGTGACGCCGACCGTTATCGTCTTGGCGCCGACGAGAGAGCTCGCGATTCAGATTCATGATGAGTGCGAAAAGTTTTGCCCCGCCGCCAGCGCTCGCTCGTGCGTGCTTTACGGCGGCGCCGCCAAGGGCGACCAGCTTCGCGCGCTTCGCTCGGGAGCTGACGTCGTCGTCGCCACTCCCGGTCGGTTAAACGACTTTTTGGATCCTCCGCCGGGGTTCACGGCGCCAGTGAGCGCGAGCAAGGCTGCGTACGTCGTGCTCGACGAGGCGGATCGCATGTTGGACATGGGATTTGAGCCTCAAATTAAAAAGATTTTCAAGCTCTGCCCGTCGGCGAGACAGACGGTCATGTTCACCGCCACGTGGCCCAAGGCGGTGCAAAAGATTGCCGACAGCTTCACCACCAAGCCGGTGCACATTCAGATTGGCAGCGGTGGCGACAAGCTCACGGCGAACAAATCCATCACGCAGACTGTCGAGGTGCTCGAAGAGGAGGAAAAGTTTGATCGGTGCGTCGCCATCCTGAAAAAGGAACTCGGTAAGACGGACACCTGCATCATGTTCGCCGGCACGAAGCGTAGATGTGATTTCCTCGACCGCCGTCTCAAGCAGTCCGGGTTCCACTCCGCGGGAGCGATCCACGGAGACAAGGATCAACACGAACGCGAAATGGTGCTCGACAATTTCCGTCGCGGCAGAGGCAACATTTTGGTCGCCACCGACGTCGCGGCTCGCGGTCTCGACATCCCGGGCGTCGCCGCCGTCATGGTGTACGATTTCCCGCTTCAAGTCGAGGATTACGTCCACCGCATCGGCCGCACCGGTCGCGCCGGCAAGGAGGGCAAGGCGTTTACCTTTTTCACAAAGGACAATCGAGGCGCCGCCAACGAACTCATCGAAATCCTTCAGGGCGCCGGCCAAACCGTCCCGCTCGCCCTCCAAGCGATGCAGCGTAAGGGCGGCGGCGGTGGTCGCGGCTACTCGGGCGGTCGCGGAGGCCGAGGCGGTCGCGGAGGCCGAGGACGCGGCGGCGGTCGTTTCAGCGGTCGAGGCCGCAAATGGTGAGCCAAACGAAATCGAACCCGAGCGGCTTCTTCATCAATTCTTTAATTCATGTACCGTATGTAGTAGAAGATTTGACGCACAGACGAAACAGACGAAACAAAACGCAACCACCGTTCCGATTCCGTCTTTCATTCGACCCATCGGCGCTCGTCGAATCGCGAGTAAATCAATCAACGTCAGGACGCGCGCGTTTGTTTCTTCTGTTTTAGCACCTCGAGGCGCAAACCTCAATCACCGATTAAGATGAACGAACCCTTTCGCTCCATTCACCGTCTCTCGCGAACGACATGCGCGCGATGGCGACGACGACGAAGACGTCGGCGACGTCGACGTCGACGTCAACCCCGCGCGCGACGTCGTCGAGGTTCGCGCGCCGGCGTGGGTGCGCGCGCACGTCGCAGCGACGCGGTGCGATGCGTCGTCCGGATAGCGCCACCGATGATGACACGGCAACGCCGGCGTCGGTAGAGCGCGCGCGCGGGGAAACGCAGGCGAACGCATCGACGACGACGACGAAGAGGATGACGGAAGCCGTCGGGGTGCGGGAAACGATCGATCTCGGGGCGTGCACGAACGCTGAGGAGGCGTGGAGGCGTCTCTCGGAACGCGCGAGAGAGACTCGACGAAACGCGGAGCGGTACCCGGCGTCGAGCTTTGATAGTGGGTGCGTGCGGTTTGTCGTGGACGTCCCGCGAGACGTGCGAGCGTTGGAGTGGATCGCGCAGGCGAGTGGGAGGGTGAAGAATGGAGCGCCGGCGTTTTATTGGTCGCCGAGGGCCAAGTCGGCGAGCGGAACGAACGCCAACGCGAGAAAGGGATCGAGCGGACAGAAGAATGGGGATAAGGACGGTTTGAGCGCGAGAACGACGAGCGATGGTATGGATTTCGACGCGACGAGAGGTGCGAGAGCTGGTCTCGGCGCTTCTGCGACGTGGACGGATGCTGGGGCGGAGGACGAGGCGTCTTTTCAACATCGCATCGCTTCGATGCGTAGTTTCCTCAGCGATTCGTCTTCGACGCACGGGGGATCGCGGGTGTACGGCGCCGGAAGGTTCGATCCAGGGCGAGCGCCAGAGAGCGAGTGGTCATCCTTCGGAACGCACTATTTCTTTTTGCCGACGCTCGAAGTCGTCGAGGGCGTGAAATGCGCTACGTTGACGGTGAGCGTAGCGTGGGACGCGCACGGCGAGGAAAACTGCGGTCCGTCTGCGACATCCTTCGTCCAGGCGCTCGATGACGCGTGTGAGACTCTCGCACGGGCGATGGGCGTCGAGAAACGTTCCACGGGGCGCACGAGTCTGCCCCCGGGTGCTGCACACGTGATCGATCGAGCGCTCGTCCCGGATCAAGAGGGATGGTCAAAGGATGTGTCGTCGGTGATCAAGCACATTAGGGCGTCTCGATTAGCGGTACAAGGCGATCGTCGAGCTGAGAGCTGGATGGATCTAGGAAATAGTTTCGATGAGTCTGATTCTCCTGATGTTCGCGCGGCGCTCGAGTCTCTCGGCCGTTCTGCTGGCGTTGAAGCTCCGAGCGCGGTGCTCGATCAGTTTGAAGCCATGACCATGGCGATGGATCAAGAGGCGATAGGTGACGACGCGTCTATCGATAGCTTAGTTGACTCGATGTTGCTCGGAGGTGAAATGATGGCGGAGCCTTTGCGCAAAGTTGTCCTGGCTCGGAGAAGCAAGCTGAAGCTGAACGCGCCCGTGGACTCCTTCATGCTCGTTTCGCGTCTTCAATCGCGCGATCCGGATGCGTATCAGTTTGTTTTGCGACATCCAAACGGTGAGACGTTCTTAGGCTCGACTCCAGAGCGGTTGTTCCTCAGCCACGGCGGTAGAGCCGTGAGCGAGGCTGTCGCGGGCACTCGCGCGCGAGGTGCCGACGAAGGTGAAGACGCCGCCTTGGCCTACGACATGCTCTTGTCGCCAAAGGAACACGAAGAATTTGCAATTGTGCGTGAAGAAGTTCGACGCGCACTCGCCGAAGTCGCAGATGGTGGGAGCGACGGCGTCGAAGTGGAACTCGAAAAGGGTATTCTTCGGAATGTCGCTGTGCAGCACTTGTACGCCCGCCTCTCAGCACCTCTGGCGAGCGGAAAAAGCGAGGCAGATTTAGTCGGCGCGCTGCATCCAACGCCTGCTGTGTGTGGATATCCGCGTCAATCGGCTTTGCAAACGCTACGCGCGGTCGAATCATTCGACAGAGGCTTGTATTCGGGACCGTTGGGGTGGATTAGTTCGGAAGGCGCAGAGTTTTCCGTAGCCATTCGCTCCGCACTCGTGCATCCGAGTGAGGATGAGATTTCCCTCTACGCCGGCGTCGGCGTCGTGGGTTCCGCAAACGCACAGTCTGAGTGGCACGAGCTCAACCTCAAGACGAAGCCTCTTGAATCTTTGCTCGCGCCTACGCCCACGCTCGCCAGCCTGCCGAATCCAAACGCCGCGTGGGCCACTATTCTCATCGGTGAGCTCGTGCGAGGAGGAGTCACGACTTTCTGCATCGCGCCTGGAAGTCGATCGACTCCGCTCGCGCTCGCTGCGGAGAAGCACGTAGGGGCCAACGTCGTGGTGTGTATCGATGAGCGTTCACTCGGATTTTACGCGCTTGGTTACGCAAAGGGCGCGTCCAAACCCGCCGCGGTCATTTGTAGCAGTGGAACTGCGGTTGCCAACCTCTTGCCGGCAGCCGTGGAAGCCTCTGAAAGTTCAACTCCGTTGCTCTTGCTCACGGCTGATCGTCCGTACGAGCTTCGCGACACGGGCGCCAACCAAACGATTGATCAAGTGAAGATTTTTGGATCGTACGCGCGATACTGTGCCGACATGGCGCCTCCAGGAGACGGTGCTCCGGCGCGAGCGTGCGCGACAACGGCTGCCACTGCGTTGCGATACTTGCGAGGAACCAATCCAGGACCAGTCCATCTCAACTGCGCGTTTCGCGAACCGCTCGGCCCGCAACGCATAGATTGGGACTCGGCCAAGGCTCTCAAAGGCTTGGAAAATTGGGAGTCGTCTTCGTCCCAATTTACCATCGGCGGTTCTTCCTCGGGTACCTTGCACGACGCAGGCACTTGGCAGTCGGCGTTGGAGCGCATTTCGTCAGCCAAGCGCGGCGTGCTCGTCGTCGGCGGCGGTACCTCTGCGGCGGACTCGATGGCGGCGACTGCCATTGCAAAGACTTTGGGTTGGGCCGTCGCGGCGGATGCGACGAGTGGAATGCGCGTCGGCGCTGGACTCGATGCGAACGTCCGTACGATCCCCATGGTTGATTACGTTCTCGTTGAACCTAGCGCTCACGAGGCGATTCGACCGGATGTCATTTTACAAGTTGGCTCGAGGTTGACGTCAAAGAGACTGTGTCAATTCTTGGAGGCGAGCGCCATCGAACACGGTGCAGAATGGATCGTCGTGGACCCAACGCCGAACCGCTTAGATCCCGCGCACTGCGTGTCTGTCAGAGTTGAGTCATCCATCGGTCACGCATCGAACATTGTGGATCAATCACTCGGCCATTCGACCGCGTACGCGCTCAGCGACGACAAGGCGTCTTGCGTTGCTTTCGCCGAGAGGGCGGTGTGCGTCGGCGCCGCGGTTGCCCGAGAGGCAGCCATGGCGTTGAACGACATCACCACGAATGAGGGCGTGTCTGAAATGGCGGTTGCCGTTGCCGTGAGTGAAGGTTTGCCAGATTCCATGGGGCTCTTCCTCGGCAACTCGATGCCCATTCGAGACGTGGATGCGTTCGCAGGACTCAAGCATTTTATGAATGGAAACGAGCATACGCTCGTACACTCGAGTGCGACCTCTCACGGCGTGCCCGTCACGGCGAACAGAGGCGCGAGTGGTATCGATGGCGTCATCTCTAGCGCTGCCGGCTACGCTGCGGGCCTTGGTCATCCGGTGACTCTCATCATCGGCGACGTTTCGTTCCAACACGATGCAAACGGATTGTTATTCTTGAGAGAACGTCCCGGTCAACCGCCAGTGACTGTGGTTGTCGTCAACAACGGTGGCGGTGGAATTTTTAGTTTCTTACCCGTCGCTGGTCAAGTCGACGATGCGGCGTTCAACCGGCTCTTCGCGACGCCACCGGATGTTTCTCGTCGCGGCCTGTGCGAAGCGCATCGCGTGTCGTACTCGCATCCGGTGTCCATGAGTGAACTCAATCAAGCTCTGCGCAAGGCTTGGAACGAAGATAGGCACAACGTCATCGAGGTGACGACGTCTCGCGCCAGAAACTTGGTACAGCATAGAATTGTGCAGCGTCGATGCTCCAACATTGCGCAGAGGGCGCTCGACTTGTCGAGGGTGGCGACGCACGAGAGGATTAAGGACATCGAAGTGGCATCCTTTTCCATACCGCTCGCTAAACCGGTCACAACGATGGATAACGCGTCTGCCACGCGCGATGGCTGGATTTTAAAAGTCGAACTCGAGAATGGTGCGATTGGCTACGGTGAAGCGGCCCCCTTGCCGGGCCTGCATCGTGAATCTCTCGCGCAGTGCGGCGCGCAGATTTCAACCGTCGCCACGCTTCTCAGTGGATTGAGTGTTCCCACGAATGTCGCATTGCTCAACGGCGCATTCGGTGCGTGGCTCACAGACACAGTCGGTGTGAGCCCAGATGAATTGCTCCCGACGGTTCGCTTCGCTCTGGAATCCGCCGTGGCGTCCGCTGTGGCGAGCGGCGCAGAGTTGCCTCTCACCAAGGTGATGAGCGGCGAAGACGCCGTCAAAGGCGTGCTCGTGAACGGACTCATCGATTCGCAAGATATCGATGCGGCGTGTTCTGAAGCGCGAGATCTTGTAGAACTCGGCTACCGATGCCTCAAGGTGAAGGTTGCCCGGGGCGTCGGTAGCGACGGCGCGCGTAAAGACGCGGAGCGACTCGCCGCGATTCGATCAGCTGTGGGTCCAGACGTTGTCCTTCGCGCGGATGCGAACAGACGATGGGACTTCACCGAAGCTCTTGACTTTGGAGCAGCGATTCAAAACCTCGGTGTCGATTTGCAGTACGTCGAAGAGCCAACTCGAGCGGCTCACGAAGCGGCGGCGTTCCACTTCACCACTGGCGTTCCGGTGGCGTTGGATGAAACCATTGACGACATACTGCGTGACTCATCTTCACTCGCCGAAGCGAACGAAGCCGTGGCGCGGGTTGCCGATCAATCGACGGGAGTCGCCGCCATGGTGCTCAAACCGTCAGTAGTCGGTGGACTCGAAGCGACAATCTCGCTCGCGCGAGTCGCAATGTCACGAGGCGTCCGGCCGATCATCTCGAGCGCGTTTGAGAGCGGCGTCGGGCTCAAGGTGAACGCGCATCTGGCAGCCGCTCTCGACAACACACTGGAGCAAGAGATCCAAGCCGCGAAGGATAACGCGGTGAAGAACGATGATACCGAACGCCCGAACGCTCCAGAGGTTCAACCGCTGATTTTGGCTCTCGACGATCCCTCGTGTCGAATTGGCGCGGCGGCGCACGGACTCGGTACGGCGTCGTGGTTCAAGGATTCTGCGTGCGTAATCTCTCCTCAGCTCGCCCCCTTGGTGACGTTACCGAACGGTGCGTGTGGTATGCAAGTCGATGGAGGAGCGAGCATGGATTCATTGTCGTACACCGAGTGCGTGACGCCGTTGAACGTCTTGAACAAGTCGTGGGGCGCGCCGTCAAACATGGTTGTTGAAACGAGCCGAGGTTGTTACGACGTCAAGTACGTCGCCAGTCAACCGAAGAATGGTAGTGACGAAACGATCGTTCTACTTCATGGCTTCATGGGGTCGAGCGCGGATTGGAACTCCGTGGCGCACGGTTTGTGCGCGTCGACGGATGCTCGAGTCGTCGCCATCGACTTGCCAGCGCACGGATCGACGACGTGCTCACCCAACCAAGGCTCACCGTTGGCTGAATGCCTCAGCATGGAGGCGATGTGTGAGCTCGTGAACGATGCGCTTTCAACTCTTGGGTGCGCGTCTGAGACGACACACGTGGTTGCTTACAGCATGGGTGCCAGAATCGCGCTGATGCTCGGAACGAGCGCCGACGCGCTCAATCCAAAGTCCATCGTCTCCATCGGTGGCTCTCCGGGACTTAGAGACGAAGAAACGCGCGCGGCGCGCGCGCGGCGAGACGATGAGATGGCGGAAGCCTTGCGAAAGGGCGATGTCGCCGCTTTTTCGTCGGCGTGGTATCGCCAAGGATTGTTTGCCTCGCTCGCGGCGCATCCTCGCTTTGGCGGCGTCGATGGCTTGGCTGCTCGCCGAGCGTCCACCGTCGGCTCGGTCGATGCCTTGGCCGAGTGTCTCTCCGCGGCGTCGCCGGGAAGACAACCCGACACTGTCTGGGGAGCCATGGACAAACTTCGGGGTAACACACTGCTCATCGTGGGCGAGAGAGACGTCAAGTTTAAAGCGTTGTCGACAAAGATGCGCCAAGCCATGGGAGACGACCGAGGCGACTGCGTCGACGTCGTACCGAATTGCGGTCACGCCGTACACTTGGAGGCTCCAGAGGCGCTCGTGAAGCGTCTCGTCGCTTTCATCCAGCGTTGATTGACCGGACCGCGTACCGAGAACCAAAAACGCATTCATTCATAGACTTTTCGAAATTGTAACATAACAAACAACAAGAGATAGCAGAACGAGACATGAGGAAGGAAGAGTCGACGACGACGACTACGACGACGCGCGCGCTTTTACGACGCGACAGAGAAAGCTTCTTTTCTTACGGATGGAATTATGCAATGGGTGGAATGGATGGAAATTAACAAAATCGCGCGAAATTACTTCTTCTTACCGAAGAGACCACCGAAGAGGCCCTTGTACTCCTTACCCGCCAACGGATCCTTCATCTTCGGCGCCGGCGTCTTGGATTTCGCGAATCGGCTCGTACCGCCGACAGTCTTGTTCAACGCCGCAGTCTTCTTGGCCATTTCACGGCGCTTGGCTTCAGCCTTCTTCGCCATTTCAGCCTTCTTCGCCGCCGCCGCCTTGGCCGCTTCGGCGTTCTTCTTCTTGAGCGCGTCCGCCTTCGCCTTGGCCGCGGCCGCCTTGGCCTTTTCCGCTTCTTGCTTCTTCTTCATCGCGTCGCGGCGGTTGCTCGTATCGATCGTCTTACCCGCCTATCGTCGGAAGTTCGCGTCGTCACCCGTCCCGCGTTCCGTCAGTCCACTCGTTCATCGCTCGCTCGTTTTTCAACGCGTTTCACGACGCGCGTCGGCCCGATCGACGTATCGAGACGGTTACTTGAAAATATCCATCCATCAATGACGTCGACAAAGCGTATCTATCTCGCGAACGAACCGACGCGTTTCGACGGACGCGTCGACCGCGACGGGTCCGACGCGCGTTTCGGTCGTTCGCGAGATGCGCCACCGGGAGCGCGCGGGAGACGCGAAGAGAAAAAAATATGCGCGTCATCGCGTCCGACGAACGTCGCGCGTCGGACATCGCGCGCGCGTCGGATATCGGACGGATCGGATGTACGATCCGCCGCCGCGTCGAGCAGAGATATCCGATTGATCATTCATCATCGATCGATCGATCGATCGCGCGTCGGCGGAAACGCGCGTCGGCGGAAACGCGCGTCGCGTCGATGATGATTTATTTATTTACCTTGGTGACGACGGCCGTCGACCTCGTCGCCTTGGTCGCCTTGGAGGCGACGACGGCGGAGAACGCGAGCTTGGACGAGAGCGCAGAGGCGAGCATGATGGAGTCGATCGGTCGAGGTGTGACGATCGGTCGGTCGTTTCGTTTCGATCGGTCGTTTCGGTCGGTCGTTTCGGTCGTTTCGGTCGTTTCGAAAGGGTGAAAAGAGCAGCGGGTGGAATGATGATGTGAGGAGCCGTGGGAAGGTGGGGTGTGTATGTGTAAACAGAGTGTATTATTATGCGTCGTCGTCGTCGTCGTGACGGAACGAATGGCGCATGGTGCTAACTAATAATCCTGACGCTCGCCCGGGGCGTAAGGGAGGACGTCGAGAACGGCGGCGACGGTGGCGGCGCGACGGGAATCCCCGGCGCCGTCGCCGACGTGGTGGGCGTGTTGACGGAGAATGTCTCTGACGTGGACGAGCTCGATGGAATTTTGGCTGGCGTCGAGGTAGAGCCGACGCGCGATTGGACCGTGTTCGGTGGCCCAGAGATGCGCGAAGACGAGGGAGAGGTGTTCCAAGGTGGCGAGACCGGCGTCGAGCTTTTGAAGGTATTCTTCCTCCTCTGTGAGCTCGATTCCGGTGTCGGCGTCGTCTTCGAGACGAGCTTGTTCGACGCTGACGCGCTTGGCGAATTCAACCCAGAGCTCGACGAGACGGTCGCACTTGGCAAAGTCTTGCTCGACAAACTTGGCGCAGAGACGGTCTCTTCTGTCGACGTTTTCAATGTTTTTGAAGAGGGAGCACACGACGGATGCGGCGCGGATCTCTTGCTCTAACACGGCTTCGTTGCCCAGGGCTTTGCGCAGAGTCTTTGCGTTGCGGCCCATAAACATGGAGAATAACGACTTGAGACCGAGGGCGTCGACAAAGCGTTCACACGCCGTCTTGTTCCCACTGAGAACGTAGTCCAAGCACTTTAGGGCGGGAACGGCGACGAAGTGCGCCGTGGATGATTTTTTACCCTCGTTGGACGGTTTTTTACCGCCAGAACTGAGCAAGATGAGCATGAGTTCGATGCCTTCCAAGTTTACGAATTGCGCCTTGTTCTCCTCAACCATGACGACGGCGCAAATGGAATCAAACAAGTTTTCAACGAGCTCCCTCTCTCCGTCGTCTTCAGGTTCCTTCTTCTTATACGCCGACACCGCCTGGAGCAAAGACTCTAACCCATTCATCTCGACGCACTTCCGGCGGCACTTGGCGCTGCTCTGCAATACGATTGCGAGGATTTCAGACGCGTACAACTTGTTTTGATCCACCACTCTCTTCTTTTCCACTCTTTTCAACAACCAACTCAAGAGATCGGTCTCGTCGCAGAAAGCCTCGAGCGCTTCGTTTCTAGCCTCTCCGTCGTCTCCATCAAATCTAGTACCCACAATCTCACCTAAATTCTCAACAATTCCGAGCACGGCGGAGACGGCGTTGGACGCGTCGCTCGTCGTCGCCTTGAGCTTCCCGCTCTCATCCTCAAAGCGCACCAACGCCGCATACAGCGCCACGTATGCCCCATTTTCCCGCAGCGCGTTCGCCAAAGCTCTCCCACTCTCCTCGTCGCTCTCCACCGCGTCACCATCCGTGAGTTCTCGCAAAACTTCCAACGCATCCGCCACTACGTCTTCGTTTTCGTGTCCGAGCACCGCCACGAGCGACGGCGTCACGTTCAACTTTACCAACTCTGGGTACAACTCTGGCGCCGCCGCGAGCGAGCCCAACCGTTTCACCTCGGCATCTAACTCAATTTCGCTCTCCAAAAACTTTTCCGGCGAGTTGGCGTATTTCGCGCGCGCCTTTACGTTTTCCGCGTACGCGCGCTCAAACGCCAACGCCAGTCGTCGCGCGTGCTTCGCCGTGAGTTCCCCGCCAGCCATCGCTTCGGCGTCTCCCGACGAGCCCGGTTCGCCGCTCGCGCGCGTCGTCGTCGCCATCGTGAACCCGGCTCGGGTTTCCGCTTCGGCGAGCAACGCCTCACCGTCGCGTTTAAACGCGTCGCCGCCGCTCGGGACGTACCCGGCATCAAAGAATGATTCATCCAAAACCGGTCGTCGCTTCCCGTCGGGTTCTTCGTCATCGACGTCACCGCGAGGGCGTTTACCGCCGATATCGTCGTCTTCGTTTCGCGTCATCGCGCGCGAGAGTGACGACGTGGACGAGCTGGACGTGCGCGCGGTGGCGCAGTGTGAGGTGTGGATTGATTTGATTGATTTCGTGTGTTCGCTGCTCGACGACGCTTTTTCAACCAAAGGATAAAAGGACGCGGATGGATGGATGGATGCGCGGATGGGCGACGTTTGTACACAAGAAAATGAAATCATCGTTATCACAATCAAAATACACGGGCACACAGGCGGAAGAGGGAAGGGGAGACGACGATGCCACCGCGATGACGAGAGACGAGCGCCGACGAGCGGGTTTCGTCGCCGCGCTTTGGCTTGCGCCTCGGCTTTTTCGCCGCGACGTTTATGTTTGCCCCCGACTTGGTTCCGTTCGGTGGCGGGTTTCGAGTTTTGTCGTTTGAAGCTGCGCGTTCCTTGCTTTGCGCCTTCGTGGGCGTGGATGTCGGCGGCTTTTTCGCATCGTTTGGCTTCACCTTGACAGAGGTTTGCTTGGCTCGCGTTTGCGTCTGCGTTTGCGTCTGCGGCTTTGTCTGCTGCGGCTGCCTGTTGGCGAAGCCATCAGAGGACTTGCGCGCGCGACGCAACCGCCTGAGACGCTTGTCGAATTCGCTCAGCTCTTGAACCTGTGGAGACTCCTTATTGACTCGATCGAACTCGGCAAAGAATTCGTTACCCCGGCCCCAGCGCTTTATGACGTCGGCGACGTCGCCGTCGTACTTGCGCAATTCAAGCATGTCTGGCAAATCGAGTTTTTTGAAACCTTCGGGCACGTTCGTCGACTGCCAGTCTTTTGTCTCGTTTTCGCTGGCGAAGTCGCGTCGATCGAGGTCGCTCGGATCGAATTTATCACTGCGCCAGAGCAAGATTGGCGTGGCGAGGGTGCGCAGCACCTCCTCATCGTCTGTGAGCTCGCTGTCGGCGCTTCGTCTCGCCACCGTCGCCTCGAGCGTGGGTAAACACAGCGGATAAATATCTGGGGAGTGTTGCTCCGCCGTGGCGAGGTGCGTCAGATGTGCGCGATTCAACGTTTTGAGTTCCTCTCTCATCTCTTCCAAGGACATGTAATCGCCAGTCGACGGATGAATGATGCAACCTTCGTCGTCGACGTACCTTGAAAATTGCGAAAATTGAGCATTCGTCGCGATGAGCTCGTTGTACCCGGGATCACGATGCTGCAGAAGCGTTGCGTTCTGCATGGCGTGTTCCATCGGAGACACGTGCATGCGGTGCTGTATACACTGCACGCAGTAGTCGTGCACAAAGAGCGACTTAATGGGAGAACCCGGATCCACGAGAGGTCGCACATTCTCCGACAGCATCGCCCGTCCGCCGCGAGGTATCACCGCGAGCGAGTACGCCAGTGGCGTGATTGGTCTTCTGTTGTAGAAGCTCGCCTCTGCGCGTTTTTGATCCCTGAATGGATCGCAGTCTATCGCGTACTTTTCTGGGAGGAGCAACAAATCTAAGTTTTCCGGTCCCATGGTGAATGAAAAGTAACTAAAATCTGAGCATTCGCCGTCAAAATACATCTCCATCATCCACTCCACACCGTACATATATTCATACACCTGTTTGACTTTTTGTTTAGCGTCCAAACGCGAGACCCCTCGCACCTTGAGCTTGTCAAACTTTGGATCGATGAGCTTCCTTGCGAGTTGCTTCAAAAAGTGCCAATTCACGCCAGACTTTGGTCGCTTGACGTTCGCGGGCACGTCCTTCTTCTTTCGCCCATCGGGCTCCCGATCCGGAGGCATTAGAAAGAGGGAAGTGTCTCTAAAGTGATACGTTCCCCGCAACTCCAAATACGCCCGCCAGCTATTCTTCACTCCGAGTTTACTACCAAAGATGTAGTCGTTCCCCATCATCGCCGACAAGCCGATGAAATCTCTGCGAGCGCTGTCGAGCGACGCACCCCGTGGAAGCGACGACAACAAGAGCGCATCGAACAATCTCGCACTAAAAACCGCATTTCCACTGAGAACAAAGACTTGAAACTCCGGGTTGGACGCGCACCCAGCTCCTTTCCCTTGCCCAAAGAGCGTCATGGCCAACAAGAGCGCGTCGCTATCCTCCGTCACGATGCAATGCGAGTGTCCATTAAACCTCGAATTAGCCAATCTCTGCTGAATCGACTTGACCAATTTAATTTCCCCTTCACCAGCGACGCGCATGCTCGAAATCTCGTACAACAACGCGTCTTGTCCTCGCCTCAACATTCGCCTCGCCACGTAATACTCGAGCGCCCTGTCAATCTTCAACGCCAGCTGACTCCCCGGCGTTATTCCAATTTTCAACAGTTTGCTCATGTCCGCGCTCAGCGGCGTCGCCGCCCCCGCACTCAACCGTATCCTCCGTCTCCTCTGCGATATCGTCTTCGACATCGGCGCCGGTCCATCCAACGCCAACGTCACCGTGTGTCTCGGGTTTGTCCTCGCCAACCTGCTATCCAACAACGCGAAGAGCTTTTTAAAAAACGTCCGCTCCGATTTCGAGTGATGCGCCGCCACGTGCAGGAGATTATTCACGTCAATGTACACGTGATCGTACCGTCGCGGCTGGTGTCGGCCGTACACGAACGCATCGCGGTACGCAGACTGCAGGAATTTGTTATACCCCTGAATACCCATGTCTGTCGGTTCCTTCCTTCGCTCGCTTCGACGCCGCCCGAGCGACCCGCGGGTGCGCTCTCGGAGTATTCAGACTACGCTTCCGTCGCCTTCGCCGCCGCCGTCGTCGTCGTCGTCGTCCGCATCCGCGTCTTCGTCGTCGCGTCGGGGTGTGACACCGCGTCGGGCGCGCCACAAAGCCGCGTCGGTGTGTCGGTCGTTCGGTCAC
>Ga0181580_10002797_pt1 | contig 14184 bp, 15 predicted proteins | sample 071ome_23_FD_132413 | JGI IMG/M metagenome (GOLD analysis project Ga0181580, IMG submission 132413) | Coastal salt marsh microbial communities from the Groves Creek Marsh, Skidaway Island, Georgia - 071403BT metaG (megahit assembly) | ecosystem: Environmental > Aquatic > Marine > Intertidal...
ATCATCATGCAATAATGTAGCTGTATGAATAAATTCTATTATTACGGCTAGTTTATATGATTTATCTTTATCTAAATTTAAAGCTTTACCGATTATTGCTACCAATAATGGTCTTATTTTTTTCGAGGGAGCTTCAATAATATATTTTGAGACCTTATCTATCAAAGGTATATCAGATTCTAAATATTTTAAGATTTCAGATTTAATATCTAAGATTTCATCTTGCATTGCATTGCTAATAGTTTTGTAATCCATAGGGAAAACCTGCTTTTTTTTGTATATTTGTATATATTTTATGAAATATATCAATAATTATAACAAAATATCATTATATTCTTAACAATACATTGACCTCTATTTTTGATGAATGTAGAATACAAATCCTAATAATATTTACAAAGAGTTTGATATGTATGCTGTTATAAGTACTGGTGGAAAACAATACAGAGTTTCTAAAGGTGACACAATCCAAATTGAAAAATTGGATAAAAATGAAGGAGATAAAGTACAATTTGATAAAATTCTTCTGATTTCTAATAATGGCAAAATAACCATAGGAAAACCTTTTCTAGAAAAAAGCAAAATTGAAGGTATTGTGAAATCTCAAGGAAGGGATAAAAAAATTAACATAATCAAATTTAATAGAAGAAAGCATTACAAAAAGCAAGCAGGACATAGGCAAAGTTTTACGCAAGTAGAAATAACAAATATCGCAGAGGAATAAAATGGCGCATAAAAAAGCAGGTGGTAGCACCAGAAATGGAAGAGACTCAGAGTCTAAAAGACTAGGAGTAAAGAAATATGGTGGTGAACTTGTAAAAGCTGGAAACATCATAGTAAGACAGCGTGGTACTAGAGTCCATCCTGGAGAAAATGTTGGTTGTGGAAAAGATCATACTCTTTTTGCGAAATCTTCTGGCCACGTCAAATTCTCTATTAAAGGGCCAAAAAATAAGAAATATGTAAGTATAATTTCCCCCTAAATATCTTATTTAATAAAATTTTTCATTTAATTTAATTTTATACTTTTAAAGTATAATTGTTCTTAATTTTTAAATTCGAGAAAATATATGAAATTTGTAGACGAAGTAGAAATAGAAGTTAAAGCTGGCAAAGGTGGTAATGGGATTGCAAGTTTTAGAAGAGAAAAATATATTGAGTTTGGGGGTCCAGATGGTGGTGATGGTGGTGATGGTGGCAACATATACTTGAAAGGCACAAAATCATTAAACACCTTAGCAGACTTTAGAACTCAAAAAAAATTTTATGCTCAAAGCGGTGAGAATGGATCGAGCAAAAATAAAACTGGTAGAAATGGCGCTGACTTAGACATACTGGTTCCACTGGGAACTATAGTTTGCAATGCAGAAAATAATGTTTTTATAACTGAGTTAATCAAAGACCAAGAGAGACTTCTTATAGCAAAGGGTGGCAAACATGGTTATGGTAACTTAAGATTTAAATCATCAACAAATAGAGCTCCAAGAAAATTTACAAAGGGGTCTCTTGGAGAAGAGCTAAATTTAAAATTAGAATTAAAACTGTTAGCAGATATTGGCTTATTAGGCAAACCAAATGCTGGCAAATCGTCATTATTAAAAGCCATGACTAAGGCAAAACCAAAAATTGCAAATTATCCATTTACAACTTTAAATCCTTCACTAGGAGTAGTTGACATTGGATTTGGAGAAAGCTATGTAATAGCAGATATACCAGGTCTTATTAAAGGAGCTTCAAGCGGTATTGGTTTAGGCACAAGGTTTTTAAAGCATTTATCTAGAACTAACATATTATTACACGTAGTAGATATACATAGCTCCAATGTTAATAAAGAATTAAACGAAATAAATCTAGAGCTCGAAGAATATGATAAAGATTTAATAAATAAGAGACAATATATCGTTCTTAATAAAATTGATCTTTTAGATAAAATTGCACTTGAAATGATAAAAGAAGAAATATATAAAATTTATGATAAAAAAACAGTTTTTTTTACTTCAACAATAAATAATATTGGTATAGATATATTAAAGAAGAAAATGCTCGAATTATTAAAAGAAATTAATATCAACAGAAGGAATTTTTAATTGATTTATATAATATAAAAAAATTATTTTAAAAAATTATGGTTTATAAAATGACAAATATTCAAAGGCTCAAAAATTCTATTATTTCTTTAGAAAAAAAAGTAACAATAATTAATGATAAATTTAAAAAGAAAGATAATAATACATTAATAAAAAATACTATGAATGTGGAAAAAAAAATTAATTTAAATGATCTTCAATTAGAAATTTTAAATCTTAAAAAAAAGCAAAAAAATTTAAATTTACTTTTCAATATATTAATTTTGCTATTTATTTCATATATATTTTTAACTATAAAATTATGAAGAGAATATGGGTAATTAAAATCGGCAGTTCCTTAGTTACAAAAAGCTCAACTGGGCTTAATATTAAAAATATTAAAAACTGGGCTGGTCAAATCAATAAGCTAGTTGATCAGAATATAAATGTAATCATTGTATCTTCTGGCGCAATTGCTGAAGGCATGAATAGACTTAACCTTTTAGAAAGACCAACTTCATCAAGTCATTTACAAGCATTAGCAGCAACTGGACAAATGGGATTAATACAAGCATATGAGGTTGCTTTCAAAAAGTATAATATTTTGACAGCCCAAATGTTACTTACACACGAAGACTTAAGTAATAGAACTCGCTATCTTAATGCCAAAAATACATTAAATAATTTAATACAATATAATATTATTCCAATAATTAATGAAAATGATACAGTTTCTACTGATGAAATAAAATTTGGTGATAATGATACTCTAGCTGCACTGGTAGCAAATCTTAGTGGAGCAGAAAAATTAATTATTTTAACTGACCAAGATGGTTTATATACAAGTGATCCAAGAAAAGTTAAAAATTCGAGGCTTGTTAAATCTATATCAGTATTAGATAAAAAATTAAATAAGTATGCGGGCCCAAGTAATAATAATTTGGGTAGAGGCGGAATGATCACAAAAATTTCTGCTGCGAAAAAAGCTGCAAAATCGAATACGCAAACAATTATTGCTAATGGAATTTATAAAGATATTTTAATAAAGATAGCTCATAAGAAAGATTATATCGGTACAATAATTTATAATAAAAATTCAGCAATAAATTCGAAAAAACAGTGGATTGCAAATTCTTTAAAAATTAAAGGAAAAATTATTATTGATGCTGGTGCAAAAAAAGTTATTAAACAGTCAGGCAAAAGTCTTCTTCCTGTTGGAATTAAATCTATCTCTGGAGAATTCAAAAAAGGTGACTTGTTAGCTATTTGTGGCTCAAATAACCAAGAAATTGCTAAGGGTCTAACAAACTTTAATTCAAATGAACTTATTAAAATTATTGGTATGTCAACAGCAAAAATTAAAAAAGAATTTGGAATAATTGATAATGAAGTAGTAATTCACAGAGATAATATGATTTTATCCTAATTCAACTATTTGTTTATTAAGTCTTGATTTATACCTTGCTGCCTTATTTTTATGAATAATACCTTTTGATACTCCAGAATCAATAACTGGAACAGCTTTTTTATAATTTTCGCTTGCTATAGATTTATCACCAGAATTAATGGCCTTAACTACATTTTTTACATGCGTTCTAAGTTTTGACTTTAAAGATACATTTCTTTGTCTCCTAGTCAATGATTGCCTAGCTCTTTTTCTGGCTTGAGCTGAATTTGCCATATCTTAAAAACCTTTTTTTATTAAAAGACGTCAATATGCGGTTTTATTATTAATTTGTCAATAAGAAAGTAATAATTAGCTAAAAATTATATATAATTATATGATGTCACTTTCAATTAAAACAAAGTTTTTTAAAAATACTGCAGTAGTATCTGTTTTCACAATGATTTCAAGGATTTTTGGTTACATTCGAGATGCAGCAATGTTTATTTTTATTAGTAATTCAAACGGTGCACTAGACGCATTTCTTGTAGCCTTTAGATTTCCAAATTTCTTTAGAAGAATTTTTGGTGAAGGAGCTATATCAACAGCATATATTCCAATTTTAAGCGATTATAAAAATAATAAAAGCAATGATGAGGTTAAAGAATTTATCAACTCTTCCATTACAACTCTATCAATAATACTTCTAATAATTTCATTTATTGGGATCCTTATTGCGCCAATTTTGATATATATCATTGCCCCTGGTTTTGTAAATTCAGAGTATGGTCAAAGCGAGCTTGCTGGAAACTTGCTTAGAATAACTTTCCCATATATGTTTTTTATATGTCTTACAGCTGTTGCAGGGAGTATTTTGAATACATATGAAAACTTTTCGGTTCCAGCTATAACACCTGTAATTTTAAATATAATATTAATTTTGAGTATCATATATCTTGCTCCTTTATTCGAAGAACCAGTTTATGCTTTAGCTTGGGGTCTTCTATTTGCAGGAATAATGCAGCTTTCTTTTCAATTATATCCCCTATTTAAAATAGGTCTATTACCAAAATACAAACTGAATAAAGATCATCCAGGCATAAAAAAAATTAAAACGCTTATGCTTCCGGTAATATTTGGATCTTCTGTCACACAAATAAACTTAATTTTTGATACGATCATTGCTTCCTTTTTGATTACTGGAAGCATAAGTTGGTTATATATGTCTAATAGATTAATCGAACTTCCATTAGCCTTATTTGGAATATCTATAGCAACTGTATTATTACCAAAATTATCAGAGTATTACAGTAAATCTAACAATGAATCATATAAAGCTACTTTAAATTGGGGCCTTAAACTTGGCATATTAATTTCCTTGCCTACCTCTATTGGATTAATATTGCTTGCAGAACCTATATTAATATCACTTTTGCAATACAGAGAATTTTCTATCAACGATGTCTATATGACAGCAATAAGCTTAATAGCTTTAGCGATAGGACTCCCTGGAATGATAGGAGCAAAAATTTTATTAACAAACTACTATTCAAGAAAAGAAACAAAATATCCAGTTAAAGCTGGATTGATTGCTGTGATATTTAATTTCTTCTTAAATATATTTATTGTACTATATCTTATTAGCATAGATTTCAAAGGTGTACATGCTGGACTTGCGATAGCTACATCAATATCTTCATATATAAATTTTTATTTATTATTTAAAAATGCTTATAAAACAAAAGTTCTCATTATAGATAAAAGCATAATAAAAATTTTTGTTAAGTCAGCTCTAGCAACTCTTATTATGGCAATTTATATTCTAAATTATGATCTTAATATAAGTTTATGGGCTGGGCTTGACATGTTTAATAGAATAAAAACATTATTTTTAATAATATTATCATCTGCGCTAATATATTTTATAGTTTTATATTTATTTAAAATTTTACCAAAAAATATAAATGAAGATTTTAAGAGACATTGAGAATTTAAAATTAAAAGAACCAATTACAGCTAGTATTGGTGGTTTTGATGGTATTCACTTAGGCCATCAGAAAATCATTAACAATATTGTTAATGATTCTAAAGTTCAAAAAAATAAAAGTGCATTAATTACCTTCAAACCACTTCCTAAAGTTTATTTTTCAAAAAATAATTTTGAACTTATATCAATATATGAAAAAATAAAAATTTTAAAAAAATTTAATTTAGATTATTTAATAATTTTAAGGTTCAATGAAAATTTAATTTCTATGAAAAGTAAAGATTTTATAGAAAAAATATTAATAAATAAATTAAATATTAAATCTTTAACTGTTGGGGATGACTTTAAATTTGGAAAAAATCAAACAGGTAATATTGAACAACTAAAAGATTATTCTACCAAAGGATTTTTTAATTTAGTTATTGAAAAAAAACATTGCATTGCAAATAAACGAATTTCAAGCACCTTTATTAGAGATGCTATTAAAGAAAATAATTTCTCTTTAGCGGCAAAAATGCTTGGAAGATCATACTCCATCTCTGGTAAGATAATACACGGGGATAAAAGAGGCTCTAAAATAGGATTTCCTACGGCAAATATTAAGTTAGAAGAAAATATTTTGTTAAATGGCGTATACGCAGTTTCAACTTATTATAATAAAAAAATATACTATGCGATTGCAAATATAGGCTATAAACCAACATTTAATGGAAATAAATATCTATTTGAAGCTCATATTCTTAATTTTAAGAGTGATTTATACGGAAAAAGGCTAGAATTTAAAATTATATCGAAGATACGAGATACAAAAAAATTTAAAAATATCGAAGATTTAAAAAATAATATAGTACAGGACTTGAGTACTGCTAAAAAATTACTGGATATATAATGAAGGATTATAAAAATACTTTAAATTTACCAAAAACAGATTTTCCAATGAAGGGAAACTTGCCTATTAAAGAACCTCAGATACAAAGAAGTTGGGAAGATGAAAATTTATATAAAAATCTTTTAGAGGCTAATAAAAATTCTAAAAAATTTGTTTTGCACGATGGTCCTCCATATGCAAATGGAAATATTCATATAGGTCACGCTGTTAATAAAATATTAAAAGATATAATAATTAGATCTAAAATTTTTTCTGGGTACAAAACTCCTTTTATACCAGGATGGGACTGCCATGGTTTACCAATTGAATTAGAAGTCGAAAAAAAATTAAAAAAAGAACAAAACATAAGTGATAAAGATTTTAGAAAAAAATGTAGGGAATATGCTTTAGAGCAAGTTGAGAAGCAAAAAAAAGATTTCAAACGATTAGGAATTTTAGGCGATTGGGAAAATCCATATTTAACATTAAATAAAAAATTTGAAGCATCGACACTTAAAGCACTTGAGAAAATATACAATAATGGTCATTTGCAAAAAGGCTTTAAACCTGTTCACTGGTGCGTAAAGTGTCAGTCTGCACTTGCTGAAGCAGAGGTTGACTACGAAGAAAAAGAGTCAATGGCGATTGATGTAAAGTTTTACCTTTTGAAAAATAGTGATTTATTAAATATTTTTAAACTAAAAAAAATAAGTAAACTATCATCTGTAGTTATATGGACTACAACACCTTGGACATTGCCATCCAACAAATCTGTAGCTATAAATAAAAAATTAAAATATTTATTAGTTGAAGATGATCAAGAAAATTATATTATTGCAAAAGATTTATATGAAAAATTTTGTGAAAGAACTCATAAAGATCTAAAAATATTATCATCTTGTATTGGTCTTGATCTTGTTGGAATAAAAATTAAACATCCTTTTTTAGATAATAAAGTTGATTTGATTGAAAGTGATCACGTTACAACCGAAACTGGCACCGGTTGCGTTCACATTGCACCTGCACATGGTTCAGATGATTTTATGCTTGGAAAAAAAAATAACTTAGAAATCTTAAATCCAATTCTTAGTAATGGAATATTCTCAGGAATACCAAGTGAGTTAAATGGTATTCATGTGTATAAACTTGATGAGCCTGTTATAGAATTATTAATTAAAAATAATACTTTATTAACAAAAAATAAATTTAGGCACTCGTATCCTCATTGTTGGAGACATAAAACTCCATTAATCTATAGAGCAACACCTCAATGGTTTATATCAATGAAAAAAAGTAACTTATTATTACAAACACTAGATCAAATAAATAGTGTCGAGTGGATTCCTGCTTGGGGCAAAGAAAGAATTAAATCTATGCTTGAAAATAGACCAGATTGGTGTATCTCAAGACAAAGGAAATGGGGTGTTCCTATAACATTATTAGTAAATAAAAAAACAGGTGAGCCTCATTCAAATACCTCGATAATATTTTCAAGGGTTTGTAAATTAGTAGAGGAATATGGCATTGAAAAATGGTTTGATATCGATATCGCCGAACTAATAGACAATCCTGATGAATATGAGAAAGTCCAAGATACACTTGATGTGTGGTTCGATTCAGGTTCTTCACATTCTGCCGTATTAGAAAATATATCTGATTTATCATTTCCTGCTGACTTGTACCTTGAAGGATCTGATCAACATAGAGGCTGGTTTCAATCATCATTATTAACATCTATTGCTATAAATAATGTAGCACCATATAAAGCTGCTATGACTCACGGTTTTACTGTAGATGCACACGGAAATAAAATGTCTAAGTCTAAAGGCAATGTTATCGCTCCACAAAAAATTATAGATAGATTAGGATCAGATATTTTGAGATTATGGGTTGCATCAACTGACTCATCATCAGAGATTAATGTTAGTGACGAAATATTAAATCGTACATCAGATAAATATAGAAAAATAAGAAATACTGTACGTTTTTTATTATCTAATATTGAAGATTATAATGCAAAAGAATTTTCACATAAGTTAATAACTATTGAGCTTGATAAGTGGATAATAAGAAAAGCTATTTACACTCAAAATCAAATTAAAAAACAATACGAATTGTATAATTTCCATTTAGTAACACAAATAATTCATAGTTTTTGTGTTAATGAACTAGGATCTTTTTTCCTTGATATCATAAAAGATAGACAATACACCTGTAAAAAAGACTCACAAGAAAGACTTTCTGCTCAACATTCAATGTATTATGTACTCAAAATGTTACTAACTTGGATAGCACCAGTTTGCCCACATACTGCAGAAGAGGCATGGAAATTCATACCTGATAATGATGGTAAGTCAATTTTTTACAATAAATGGATAGATGAAAACAAAAAATTATCTGTCACTCCAGAAATTGGAGATGATTTATGGGATATTATTATAGAAGTAAAAAAACTTATTACAAAGTCACTTGAAGAAAAAAGAACAGAAAATCTTATTGGCTCGCCATTAGATGCAGAGATAGTATTATATTGTTCCAAAGAATTGTATAATATACTTAAACTATTTGACTCAGAACTAAAATTTATTTTTATAACTTCGAAAGTTTCAATAGAAAATATCAATCTAAATAAAAAAGAAGAATCTATTCAAATAAATAACCATAAAATAATTATAAAAGTAATCAATTCAGTAAATTTAAAATGCGATAGATGTTGGCATAAGTGTGAAAGTGTAGGCAAAGATAAAAAATACTTAAATATTTGTTCAAGATGTATCTCTAATGTTTATGGTGATGGTGAAAAAAGAAAAAATGCATAAAAGTAAATTCATAATTTTTTTTATAATTTTTATATCTTTTGTATTAGATTTTGTTACCAAAAATTATGCTGTAAATAATTTAATAATTAACCATTCATTGCCTATAAATAATTATTTAAATTTTACCCTTGTTTTTAATTATGGTGCAGCATTCAGTTTTTTAAGTGATGCTGGAGGATGGCAAAGGTGGTTATTTATTATTTTGAGCTTGATTGTAATAATTATAATAACTTTTTTTATTATCTTTGATAAAAAATCTGAGTACATTGCTTTTAGCTTTATCCTTGGTGGTGCTCTTGGAAATCTATATGACAGAATTGTTTTAGGCTATGTAATAGATTTCATTGAAATACATTACGATAATTTTTATTGGCCTATATTTAATATTGCTGATATTTCTATTTCAATTGGAATTATATTATTATTGTACTCTTTATTAATTAAAAAAAATAAAAGTTTATGAATATAATTTTAGCTAATCCAAGAGGTTTTTGTGCAGGCGTAGACCGTGCTATAGAAATTACAAATAATGCATTAGATTTATTTGGCCCCCCGATATATGTTAAACACGAAATTGTTCATAATAAATATGTTATTGATGACCTCAAGGAAAAAGGAGTAATTTTTATTGAGAATATTGAAACTATTCCAGAACATTCTATATTAATTTACAGCGCACATGGTGTATCTAATAAAATAGTTGATCAGTCTAAAAAAAGAAATCTAAAAGTTTTTAATGCTACGTGTCCATTAGTTACAAAAGTTCACATGGAGGTTTCAAGATTATCAGAAAAAAATATTAATACTATTTTAATTGGTCATAAAGGGCATCCTGAGGTAGAAGGTACGATTGGAAGATATAAATCAAGCTCTGGTTCAAAAATTATTTTAGTTGAAAATAAAGATGACGTAGAAAAATTAAATATCAATGTAAATTCTGAAATTGCATATGTTACACAAACAACATTATCAATTGATGATACTCAAAGTATTATTAATTTAATTAAAAAGAAATATAAAAATGTAATTGAGCCAAATAAAAGTGATATATGTTATGCAACAACGAATAGGCAACATGCTGTGAAAGAACTTACTAAAAAATGTGATATCATATTTGTTGTTGGTTCGGAAAATAGTTCTAATTCTAATAGATTAAAGGAAATAGCTACTCGCTCTGGAGTGCCCGCATATTTGTTGGATAGCGCTAATGACTTAGATATAAAATGGTTAGCAAATAAGAAAAATATTGGTCTTACAGCTGGTGCATCTGCACCTGAAGTACTCGTTCAATCTATTATAAGTAAATTGAAAGGGTTTGGTGCATTAGATGTTATTAATTCTGAGGGGGCTGAAGAAAATATAACTTTTAAAATACCTAAAGAACTAAATATTAAATAATTCCAACTTCATATAGCGCATATAAAATAGTACCTACAACTATTATAATTCCCAAAGTTAAAGCTGTTAATCTAAAAATATCCATAAGTTCTCCTTTTTTTTTTAATTATTTTGACACAAAAAAACATTTTTTTGAAATAATATTTTGAGCCTGTGGTCAGGATTGAACTGACGACCTTTTCGTTACGAATGAAATGCTCTACCAACTGAGCTACACAGGCTAAACTATTTACATAATAAGATTATTTACAATTTTAGCAGACGATATAGCAGTTAAAATACCATATCGATAGTGACCACAATTATAAATTATTCTCTTATCTTTTTTATCAAAATTAATATACGGCTCATTATCATATGAAAACGGTCTAAATCCAAATGTTTGCTGCATGTTTTGTAATTGAATTTCACTTGAAAATAATTGAGATAATGAATTTTTTAAATACTTATAAGCTGATACTGTTAATTTGCTATCAAAACCAACATCTTCAATTGTAGAACCTATAGTAATTTTATTTTTATCTCTTGGAATAATATAATAGTCATCAAATAATAATACGTGATTTAATATTTTTTTACTGGACTTAAAATTTAACAATTGGCCTTTTATAGGCTTAATTTTAATCTTTTCATTTTTTATTAAATCTTTACTCCAAGCTCCGGAGGTTATTATTATGTAATCATAAATTTTATATTTTTTCTCCTTAAAAACAACAGATAGATTTTCTATATTTTCATTTTTAAAAATTACATTACATTTTTTTAATTTTATCTTATAGAAATCTATTAAAGATCTAGGGTTTATTATATTAACATTCTTTATAATTAAGTAATTTTTATATTTTTCTTTTATATTTTTTTCAAGTTCATTAACTGAACTATTGAAATAATTTGACTCAACAAATGTTTTACTTTCATACCATTTTTTTGCTTCTCGAAGATTCTTCCCAAGAATTATTAAATCTTTTTTATAGAAATTTAGTTTTTCTTTCTCTTCTAATTTTAAAGTATCAAAAAAATTCTTGTAATCAGCATAACCATTCATACATAAATGCTGTAAGAATTCTGTATTAGCCCAAGGACTTAACGGAAAAAGCAAACCTGCAGCAGATTTTGAAGCTTGTCCCTTTTTTTCAGCATCAACAATAGTGATTTGAAAATTATTTTTTACAAGTTGATTTGCTGTTGATAATCCAACGATACCAGATCCAATTATTAAACATCTAGTCATTTTTAACTAAAGTACCTATACCTTCTTTTGTAAAAATTTCTAATAATACTGAATGTTGAATTCTTCCATCAACAATATGGGACATTTTTACGTTATTTTTTATTGCATTAATACAAGCATTTATTTTTGGGAGCATCCCTCCTGAAATTACACCAGAATTTACTAATTTTTTTATTTCAGAAAAAGATAAGGTAGAAATAAGATTATTCTGCTCATCAAGTACTCCAGATTGATCCGTTAAAAATATCAATTTCTCAGCAACTAATTGTGAAGCAATATCACTAGCTGCCGAATCAGCATTAATATTAAATATATTATCCTTAATATCATATCCTAATGGAGCAATAACAGGGATATAGTTTGAATTCATTAAATCAAAAAGATAGTTTGTATTAACATCGACTATCTCTCCAACATAGCCATAATCAATTTTATTTGAAATAAATTTTTTTACTTTAATTGATCTCTTTTCGTCTTTCGCTATTCCTATAGCATTACCACCATTTTTATTTATTAAATCAACTATTTCTTTATTAACAATTTTATCTAACGTATTAGATACAACTTTAATTGTAGCGGAGTCTGTAACTCTTATACCATCTACAAAGTTTTTTTTTATTCCAACTTTTTCTAACTCATTATTAATTTGTGGCCCACCACCATGAACAACGATTACATTAATTCCAACTTGTTTCATTAAAGCAATATCTCTAGCGAAGTTATTTTTTAAATTCTTTTCAATCATTGCTGCGCCGCCATACTTTACAACGCAGATCTTTTTAGAGAATTTCTGTATATAAGGTAAAGCTTCTGTTAGGATTTTTACTACTTGTTCTGCTTTATTTTTATCCATCTTAAATCTCAAAAGTTGAATCTATTCTTTTTATTTCATTTTTAAAATTATTTTTTATAGCTTCTAGTTCGCATTCTGTATTTGCTTCAAACCGCATAACTAGACATGGAGTTGTATTAGATGCTCTTATCAAACCCCAACCATTTTTGAAGTCAGCTCTTAAACCATCAATTTTAGAAATCTCCGCGCTTGAGAATTTTGCATTTTTTATAAATTTTTTCATAAATTCATGCTGAATTCCATCTTTTTCAACAGGAATATTTATTTCAGGTGTTGAATACGAAAAAGGCAAAGAACTAAATAAATCATTACTCGTTAATTTTTGATTAGATACTATTTCGAGCATTCTTGCTCCACAATAAATACCATCATCAAATCCATACCATTTATCTTTAAAAAAAATATGCCCAGACATCTCTCCTCCAAGTGTAGCATTTATTTCTTTCATCTTCGACTTTATAAAAGAGTGTCCAGTTCTACACATAACTGGCTCACCACCATATTTTTTTATAAACAGTGGCAAGTCTTTTGAAGATTTTACGTCATACACTATTTTTGCATTTCTTTCTTTTGCTAATATATCTTTTGAATATAACATCATCTGTCTATCCGGCCATAAGATATTTCCTTCATTATCAATGATTAAACATCTATCACCATCCCCATCAAATGCAATTCCCAAATCGCAGTTATTTTTATTAACTGCAAAAATTAAATCTACTAAATTATTCGGGTCACTTGGATTTGGTTGATGGTTTGGAAAATTTCCATCAATACTACAATAAAGTTCAATTAATTCTAAACCAAGCTTTTTATAAATACCTATAGCGGTTGGTCCTGCTGCACCATTTCCTGCGTCTACCGCAATTTTTAATTTTCTATCAATTTTTATACTCTCCAAAAACTTTTTTTCGTATTCATTAATAATATTAATTTTTTTTAGATGTGTATTATTTTTATAATTAGACTTAGTGTTATTACTTAAAATTTTATTGTAAATTTCTTGGATCTCCTCTCCCGCTAGTGCGTGACCATTCATTATAATTTTAAATCCATTATATTGCTTTGGATTGTGACTTCCTGTTACCATTATTCCAGAATTTAATTTCAAAAAATTTACAGCAAAATATAATACTGGAGTTGGAACTTCGCCTATATCAATTATATCTTTCCCTGACTCAAGAAATCCTTCAATTAATGAATCGGACAATTTTTTGCTTGATAGCCTACCGTCTCTACCTATCACAATGGTACTATTATTTTGGTTATAAATATTACTAATTGATCTTGCTACTTCTTTAGCTGTAGAAACAAATAATTCTTTTTCAAAAATTCCTCTAATATCTTATGCTTTTAATCTACTTTTTGATATTTTCATTATTATGATGTTTCGCTATTCCCAAATCCACCTGTAGATCTTTCAGTAAATTCAAAATTGTCAACAATACTATATTCAATTTGAATGATTGGTATTAAAAGAAATTGCGCAATTCTATCCCCAGGATGAATTATAAATTTACTAGTACTATTATTAAATAATGAAACCATTAACTCACCTTGATAATCTGAATCTATTAA
>Ga0181580_10002799_pt1 | contig 14182 bp, 10 predicted proteins | sample 071ome_23_FD_132413 | JGI IMG/M metagenome (GOLD analysis project Ga0181580, IMG submission 132413) | Coastal salt marsh microbial communities from the Groves Creek Marsh, Skidaway Island, Georgia - 071403BT metaG (megahit assembly) | ecosystem: Environmental > Aquatic > Marine > Intertidal...
CGGTCGAGACGACCCGGTCAAAGGGCACGGGTTTGCCGAAGAGGTGGTTGCTCGTCTGGTGGAAAACCGCCCCGATGTCCGTTTGAGCATGACCGGACGGGAACGCTCATCGCTGCCTTTTGTGCAACCGTTGGGGTGGGTCAGCGAGGAGAAAAAACTCGAACTCCTGCAAACGGCAACCGTGTTGCTCCTGCCTTCCAGCGTCGAAGGCCAACCTTTGGTCGTGCTCGAGGCGCTGGCCTGCGGCCTTCCTGTGATCGCACCGCAGCGCCTTCATTCCCTGCCCGAAGGCACGGTTCGAGCCGGGCCGAGCGTGGAGGATTGGGTTCAGGCCGTTGAAGGGGTGATGGACGCCTCCCTCCAAACCCAGGTCAACCTCGATGACCACCGTGTCGCCGCTGTTGCGCAGCGGTGGGGGGCGCTTTATGCGTCGTGGTTGAAGGACTGAAGCAGGTTCTCCAGAACCTCAACGCTGGTGTTCCACGAGCAAAAGGATTCGGCGAACGACCGAGATTCCCTCCGTCCTTCAGCAAGTCGGTCTTCGTCGAGTTGTCTTAACCACGCCACACCGTCGGTGAGAAAGTCCTCTTGCGCAAGAAGGCGGTACCACACCTCGTTCACGCCTTCAAGGCGGTGCCCGTCATGGTCGATACCGAGCACCAAAAGGCCCGCAGCAAGGTATTCGCTCCGCTTGAGCGGGCTGGCCAGTCGCCACACCGTCGTCGCGGGCATCGGCAACAAGCCGACGTGGCATTTCGAGAGAATGCTTGCAAGATCATTTCGTGGAACTGATTTTTTGACATCGATGAAAGGGCTTTCTTTCGCTATTGCCTCCAAGCCCAGATAAGCATCGCCACTCCCAATCAACAGCAAGTTTGCTCTCATGCCCCGTTCATTTACCTTCTGAACGAGCATAGGAAGGGCCATCACGCCTCTGTGTCGGTCAAGTCGGCCATGATACACCAAGGTGAGTGTTTCGAAACGGTGTCCCGGTTGAAATTGTATTAGATCAACGCCAGCAGGTAAAACTACGATGGATTCTGAAACACCCGTTTTGCGAGTAACAAAGGAACGGTGCGCATCTGAAACGACGCAACCAGCTGAACTTGCGTCGTTATTCATCAACCTCCAACTTTTTTTCCAGATTGGCCATTGGAGCAAAGAAAAAAATCCGGGGTCGGCAGGCGGGCTTCGGTCGATGAGGATCCAAGGAATCTTTTTTTTACGGAAAATAGGAACTAATTTGGTTGCAATTCCCCAATCAACCATCGCGATTGAATTTGAATTAAACTTTGTTGACAACAACCAAACCCTCATGTTTTTTGCCAAGGTCCAAGAACGCAATCCGCGAGAGGCTATTGCAGGAATGGATTGATGATTCCACGGCCATTCAGCATGACTTCCTTCCGGCTCTTGGTTGATGATGGTCAAATTGTATCCTCGTCGGGCCAAACCAAACCCCAAATGGATTTGAGTTGTTGCACATAGGTCATCAAACGACCTTCCTGTGAACCAATAAATGTTCAAAAGGAACCCTCACGCCATCATCAATCGTTCACGAACAATCTCATCAATCCCATCCTGAAAACTGACGACAGGTTTCCAACCCAGCGTTGAGCTGATCCGTTTAATGCTCGCCATAGAATGTCGAATGTCGCCCTCACGCTCTGGACCATGTGTTGGAATCAATCGGGCGTGATTCTTTGTTAGTCGTTTGAGAGCATCGTTGAGGGAATCGACCAAATCGAGTAGACTGATTTTGGTTTCCGTTGCAACGTTGTACACATGATACTTTGATGCTTTCCATTCACCTGCCATCAAACTCATGATAGCGGCGCAAACGTCGCTGACATGCACAAAATCCCGAGTATGTAAACCATCACCGTTTAATCGTGGCGCCATTCCATTTGCCATCATCTCGGCAAATTTCGGAATCACTGCAGCATAAGCACCATCAGGTCGTTGTCCGGCTCCATACACGTTGAAGAATCTCAACGCCGTAGCTTTCAGTCCATTTTTCCTTGCGTCCAAAATTTGAAATTCATTATAGAACTTTGACTCAGCATATGGGGACAAGACCGCTCCAGCATCGTCTTCATCAAGTGGTAAGTTTTGCGCATCTCCATAAACGGCTGCACTTGATGCAACAACCATCCTGTCTACGTTGTTTTCCAAACATGCTTTAATCACCGTCTTGGTTCCATGAATATTGATATCCATTGTCTCGGATGGGTTTTTTATCGAAAGTGGGACTGAAACTTGCGCGGCCAGATGGACTACTGCATCGCAACCTTTCGAAACTTGGGACATTAAATCCTCATCTCGTACATCACCGATAATGACCTCCATGCCCAGTTCTCTTAAGTCATCAGCAGTTTGTTGCAACCCGGTTGACAGATTGTCCAATACCCGAACACTCCATCCATTTTTTTGAGAAGTTTTGGCAAGGGTGCTTCCGATGAACCCAGCACCACCGGTAATCAGAACTCTGCCCATTGCTCTGAATCAAAAGGTTGGTTTTTACATAGCCTTTGGTTAAATCCCTTCCGTGTACCCGAAATTGAAGTATGTTGAAGTCAAACGACGAGATGGGAGTCCATGATTCAAAGATTTTTGATGCGCCGAGCATATAACAGTGGCAAATGGCGTAAATCAAGGGAATACGCCAACAAGTTAATGAAATTCCCCAAGGAGCGTGAATTCGCTCGAAGCGTGGTTATTCGTTCATATTGGAACGAGGGTCAATACGAAAAGGTACTGGAATTGAATCTGTTGTGGGGTCATTCGTTTCATGAACTCTCGGATAGGGCTAGATATATGTTGGCGATTCAGGATTCAAAAAAACCAAATGTCTACACCCCGAAGATCAAATCACTGCACGCCAATCAACCCCAACCAAAAACGGCGCAGATGCAGTGGAATCCAAACAATATGGTTGAGAATTTTTACCAAGAAGACCAGCGACTATGGATGATTCATCCAAACGGCTGGACTCATTGGGACATGCCACCGGAATTTTCGTTGGCTGAAACACATCCAGCCTTGCTCATTTTAACAGCAGAGGTTTTGCTTTCGCCGTGGATTCCATCTACCCAGCAAACTTTCCCATTTCCTCGAACCAAAGGATGGCGTGCTGCACTGGCTTTTTCCGCTGGCACCGATTCAACAGCTGCATCATTCGTTCTCCCCGACGACACCATTCATGGATACCACCGCCGTAATTTTCACAGCATCCTTGACCATAGAAACGCAACACGATTGCTCAATCACTTAGAAACGACAAAAAATAAATCGATTGTAGATGTTTCTTCCAATCACGAATTGCTTCGCACCTATCACTACAAACAAATTGGGTTTTCGACCGACTTTGCAAGCGCTTCTCATTTGATTCTTCTTGCAGATACCTACGATATTGGAGGTCTTGCATTTGGAATGGTACTTGACAACACGTGGTTGATGAAGGGTCGGAAATTTCGAGACTTCCCAAACACCCGTTATTTCAAGTATTGGAGGCAGCGATTTTTAGATGCTGGAATCGATTTGCTCTTTCCCATTGGAGGTGTTAGTGAGGCGGGTGCCATGAAAATTTGCGAAGTAGCAGGTATTGTTCCTCATATGAACTCATGTCTGCGAGGAAATGGTAAGGGAGGTTGTGGGAAATGCTGGAAGTGTTTCCACAAAAACGGGCCTCTCGGCCGTCCATTTGACATCAACGCCAAAGAAATACAGGTGTTTCTCCAGCGGCGGCCGTTACCAACGGCCACGCACGCTCTTTGGGCACTCCAACAATTGAATCTCGAAACCCAAGTACCCGACCTTGAGCACCTTTTCGAACAAGATTTCCACTGGTGGACGGCTTTTTACCCTCCTGCAGTTGAAATTCTCCCCGAACAATGGCGACAAGATATCAGGGAAAAAATAGGCATGTACTTGGATGACATGGATGAACCGTTTGCTGTTGAGTCCATCAATCATTTTGGGGAGTGAGTCTTGACCAGAACTTCTCAAGTGAGTCAATAGTTCAAAATCATTCCAATACTACCTTAACAGGGAGACACTGCAACAGAATTGTAGGCGAAAGAGATGGTTGATGTGGAAGACGATGAGACCCGGCTCATGCGTTTACAGCGAGAAGTTCATCGTCTTCGTACATCACCATCCTTAAGGCTTGGTTCTCATCTCACAAATGCCATTCGACATCCATGGCGCGCTCCTTTTTTGCTAGTCACCCTTCCGTGGATGATGCTCATAATCGGGTTTGAACTCCTTGGCTGGAAGGCTCAACCAGCAGCTTTTGCCACCAACGAGGTCGGGCGACCCAAAGCAAAAGGGGACTGTGTGGTCATGTTCCCTACCAATGGGGTTGGGTTTGGACATTTTACGAGGCTGCTTGCTGTTGCCAAACGCATGAAAGAGAAACAACCCTCTTTAGAAATCATATTCTTTACGACTATGCCAACACTGCATTTACTCAAACCGTACGGTATACCAGCCCATCACATCGCCGGCCCGAAATATTTCAAGGGCATGGGGACAGATGAATGGAACGCCCTCTTGGAAGAACAGTTGCATGTTTGCTTAGAAATCCATCGCCCGAGCATGTTTGTCTTTGATGGAGCATTTCCGTATCGGGGGATGCTTCGAGCCATTCAGGGACGGCGTACACTTCGTAAAATTTGGTTGCGCAGAGGGACATTTCGCAAAGGGTCATCCATTCCAGTTGACAGCATTCAACACTTTGATATCCTCATTCACCCTGAAGATAGCACTCCTTCTTCATACGATGAATTTGATCACGGCCTTGAGGTCGTTACGTGTCCTCCGATTGTCATGCTGGATGACAGAGAACTTCTTTCGCGAAGAGAAGCAAGATCACGATTGGGCTTACCAGCAGATGCCCGGGTGGTCTATGTGCAACTTGGGGCAGGCGAAATCAACGATATCGAAAGTGATGTGCGCCTTACCCTTGAAGCACTATTAGAAGAACCGGATGTTTACGTCGTTCTTGGAGAATCTCTCCTCGGAGAACGGATGCGTATCGACATGCCTCGTTTGCTGATCTTGCGAGATTATCCGAATTCAATGTACTTCAAAGGGTTTGATGCAACCGTGCAAGCGGGAGGGTACAATTCGTTCCATGAAACTCGAAGTTTTGGATTACCGACTCTGTTTTATCCGAACATGAACACCGGAATGGATGATCAAGTTGCTCGGTGCAAAGCCGCTGAGGATGAGGGATGGGGGATTGTTCTCACTCACCGAAGCGCCGAGAGTATTTTTCGAGCCTGTAAGAAATTGATTGAGCGACCCGAAGTCACTCCTGCCGTGAATTGTCTTAATGGGGCCAACAAAATCGCAGCATATTTACTGGGTGAATTGAATGAGTTCAATTGATGAAGAATTGGCATGGATGTTGCCCATTGAGGCTCTTGAATGGGTTGAGAATAACATCATATCCGGCTCAAAAATACTTGAGTTTGGTAGCGGGAAGGGTTCAGAAAGGCTTTCTAAGAATTACCGTGTTTTTTCTATTGAACATAATTCTGAATGGGTTGATAAGTATCCGACGAATTACATCCATGCTCCAATTGTTAATCACGCCGATCAACGCTTTGGCTCTGAAGTTGGTTGGTATGATATTGAAATGGTTCGGTCTCAACTACCGGATGAAGAATTTTCGCTCATTATTATCGATGGCCCACCTGCTGACATTGGGCGTTCGGGGATACTAGATCACTTATGGCTTCTTGATAATTGTCGGTATATATTGATTGATGATTTGCACCGAAAAAAAGAGTATATGATCTCCCAAGAGGTTTCGAAAAAATGTGGGTTAAAATGCCTTCATTTTGCACAGTCAATTCATAACTCTCGACAGTTTGGTGTCTTTTGGAGGGAGAAATAGTGGTTAGGGACGATGATGATCTTATTCTTTTCGCAACAAAGGAAGGAAGAGAAGTTCAGCGCATGCGGCATTCGGTGACGTTTAATATTGGAATCGAGGTTGTGAAAATCTTTCGCAACCCCTTGAAAATACTGTTTACCCCTTTCAATGTCTTCAGAACTTTTCGTAAACGGTCTACAGATTTATCCTTTGATTTTGAGCCAAAAAACGATTATCTCATTGTTGGAATTGACAAAACTGGACAATTTTATTCGAATAGAGCAATTGATCTCGCTCACCGACTTGATCAAGTTTCCAGGTCACAAGTAACAGTTATTTCGAATTCTGTTGTGGGGCCCAAAGAGAGCAATAACACCCAATGGTTTCGCCTCCCTGCTGCACGTGAACATTCCTATTCTCGTAAAGAATGGAACATCACGATGGAGCGATTGCTATCAACAGCCATTTCTCTCTCTCGCCCTCGTACGATTATCTATTTCGGGGATTATTTGTATCGAGGCGTGATTAACTCCTTTGAACCTCTGCCAGATAAGATTCATACAATTTGGATGTATAGCGAATATCCTAAAGATTCTCACTTAGATATATCAAAAATCCCCAAAGTAAAGAAGATATGTGTTCCAGCACCGGCTGCGACCGAACGATCCTTATCAGGGCTACCTTCGCTAGATTCTACAAACGCTGGATGCATTTTTTTTACGGACATCTCCAAATCAAACCATTCGGTGTTTCAAGCGCTCACCAAAACTGTAAAGGGTGATTTTTTTGCTATACAACGTCAAGAAAGCGTTCATTCAACGGTGAAACGAACATTTTCCATATCGGATATCTGTTCAGCTACCGGCGGCCCCAACCATTTTTTCATGATTGATGAAACATCAAAACTACTCCCCTTTTTGCCATTGGTCCCCATGCCAGGTATCCTACTCATTGGTTCAAAGGTGGAATCGCCAGTGCTTCGTGCAATGATTGATGATCTTGAACTCCATCATGGGCTCGTGGTAGTACGCCGTAGCCAACAGGTAGATCTCATCGAATCGATTCGTTATCTGATGAATCGCGATTTTGTTTTTGCGGAAAAATCACCAATTGATGATTATACTGTCAATTGGCTCCAGAGTCAAGGTATAGATTGAAATCTTCAATGGTACTTATGGTTTTAAGTGGTTTAACATACATCTCCAAACGTTGTTTAACATAATTTCTGTATGACGGTGGTATGAGTTGTAAAGATGGCGGGTAATGGTATTCTAGAAATGATAAATCAATTTCAATGTATTCCGAAACAGAAGGGTAATCGCTAATGATTCGTTCGAATATGCGGTTTTGATTTCGAAGCGCCTGTATGGAATATAGTGTACTAGCAGCCATTTTGAGCTTATCCATACTCAAAAAGGTATGAATCTCGGGAGAGAGTTGAATCTCAAGGCCCAACATTGAATTTTTCCTGAAACACTTCCAACATGCGCCGCATGGAGTGGATGTGGAAGATCTCAAACATGATTGTGCAAACTCAATGTATCCCGATTGTGCGACGATTTTTTGGTTGACGATTTCCGAACAACCCATCACAGGTTGCAAGATTGATAGTCCTACGCTCTCAAAAAGCGGTGCATGTTTTTTCCAAAACCAGCTTTCCCCGAAATTTCGGAATTTTTGTCCGTGCCAGAGATATGAATTTTCTAACGGCATTCCTGTGGCTATGCTATCTAAGGAGAAATGGTCCGCGAGGAGAATCGCATGGACTGCACAGGCATAATCCGTCATAAAACCAGGAGGTTTTCCATCGTGAATCGTTCGAATGATTTCTTGATTTGATTCGACCACAACCACATTACGATTCTTTTCAACATGTAAATATTCAATGAACCTCAAAGCATTAGAATGGTCTAATTTTGAATCAAAACCAGCCCGTTTGTGATACAGAAGGATTGTTTGTTCGGGTAGAAGCTGCATCGCGGCCGTGGAGTCCAAGCCACCTGAAAACGCCAAACCGGGGCGATATCCTGCCGTTCGAGATGGAATCCAGCCGTCCAAAATATCCGGTTCGATTGGACTTAATAACACGAATTCAGCGAGTTTGAAGAGATCAGGGTGTGTTTGCTCGAATGAAAATTTCTTTGGCATTCGCCACCATAACTTCATGTTTTTGTAGGTCATATGGAGTTTCCCCTCGGAAAACGACCATCGCTTACGAGGGTCATATTGAGATTCCGCAGGGATTTGATGTGCAACGATTGACTTCTTTTCTTCATCCACTGTTTCCAGAATTTCATCTGTTAAGATTCTCTTCGGTATATTTCGCAATGAAGGAAAATCCAAGTGATAAATTTGAGGTTCAAAGAATTGAAATGGCTCAAGTCGAACTTTGATGCGTTGATGATCACGGATTATATTCCAACGACGAGTTTTTTCGACAGGATTTGAAAGTGTCATTTGTTCTTTGTAAGAATATCTCCTTAATGTTGTTACATACCCCTCTTTCGGATGGATGCCCAGGTACGCTTCTGCATTGTTGATATCAAATAATGTATCGGAATCGTTGAATCCAGCGCGACATGCTCGAACTGTGAAGTCAATGTGGGAATGGCCGCGAATAGGAAATTCCTTTTCATCAAAACCACCTATGGTTGTAAGTAAATGAGGGGTTACAGTATAGAAACAGCCCATACACTCTTCAGCGTTCGTCATTGATTTCAATTGAAAATCGTTTAGTGTGTGTGTCAAACTATGGGAATTTTTTTTCCAATTTTCATTGAAGTGAACCAAATGGTCATAGCCTGTAGCTTTTATTGCCTCATAATATTGAGAATCCCAACCCTCTTTTTTGAAGTAAATGTCATCATCACAGGAAAAGAGGAGATCGAATTGATGACGGTTTGAAGCGCAATAACTGAAAATGCTGTTCGTTTGGTGGGCTATTCCTCCCCCACTGTTCTGGAGAATCACAAGTTTTGAGTCCCCCAGATCAAATGCAACAAGTTGTTCGATGGTCTCATCGCTTGAACCATCGTCAGCGACGATTATTGTCCAATTGTATGCTTCGCTACGAGTGTTGAGCCATGACGTAAGGAATTTTTCGAGATAAATCCAACGATTGATGGTGGTCACGGCAATGGTGAAGTGTGGTTTTCCCTTTTTAGGCCAGTTGGAAGAGGTTTTCTCGCATAAAAGGATGGGCTTTGAACGCCATCTTTTGTAATTTGAAGGATATTCTTCCATTCTCCACCCGAAACGACTCGCATAGGTAAGTTGACTGCGAGCATTGCGAATACCTTCTTTTTCCACATCGGCAATAACCAAGTTTGGGTATGCAACGAAACATGGTTGGTGCACATCTTCATAAATCGACTTCAAAGGTTTTGAGTCAAATGGGGAATCCATCCGTTGAATATTTTCCAAGAGAGGTTCGAACACAGAACGGTGATAAATCATCCCAAAACTACCGTTTGAAAGTTGGTTTGGTTCGTAGAACGGTTGTTTGTTAAGGTCAATGCCAGTCCAATCCCATTGTGATGCTCCGAGCATCAACACCTTCCAATCACTTGGGAGGCTTTGATGAAATCGCGAAAATTTAATTGTGAAATCATGAGTTAAAATGATATCATCATCAAAAACCGCGATGCTCTCAAATCCTCGGTGGAGTGCATCCTGGATGATTTTTTCCATTGTGAGTAAATAGCCCCAAGCCCCAGGGCTTTGAATGGCTTTTCGTCCTAATTTGTGATCTTCATCATTGAAGGGGAGGGTTTTATACTCAGCGAAGGAACTCAAGTAGGGATCGGCCGCTCCTTTTACTGCGGACATACGTTGGACATCAAAACCCTCTCGATGTAGCACATGCCGACAGTACTCAAATTTCTCTTCTTCGCCATCTAAATTGAGGACATACCCATGCTGAGCGACATCCGAGAGGGTAGTTACTCGTTCGATATCGAGTGAATACAATTTAAAGGAATCAGTCGGTTTCAATCCTGCAGAAGAGAATAGAACGCCAATCAAAATTTCTTCATCATATTCTGATGTATTGAGATAAACCGTTTTATTGATTCTTTGGGAGTTTTCTCCACCATCAAACAGGTGAATGCGAGGCAAGATCTCTTCATCATTCGTTCGCGAATATGCCCAAAGAAATGCGTTGGCGTTCTCGCTATTCACTTCTACATCCACATTAATGGCATGTAGCGCATTGGGCGTCACTTTTACACTTACTTTGCAACCCGGCGTACTTTTTCCTTGATTGGACGAGATGATCCAAAACCGCCCCATATCTGTAACACTCGCCTGCTGATTGGCTTCGAGAAAAGTAGGTTTGATCGCTTTTGATTGGAAGGATTTTTTCCGGATTTCAAGATTATATACGGTACACTGGTCGCCATTCCGCTGTTTGTGTGCTAAAATTCCAACGTCAATGCTCGTTGTTGTGGCCAGAGAAAAATGCGTGACTAATAACTCGGTGTGGCGTGAAAAATGAACCGTTCTTCCGACTGGGGCCTCCTTCGAGGTATCATACACCCACAAGAAAAATGTATTATCGACATCTGCTTTTGCCGTAGCAACCAATTCATAGTTTCCTTTCTCCAGATTCACAGGAGAAGTTAGTCGCATGCCGGGCGTACTGTGCGTCTGTTTTACAGTGATCCGAAGCCCTTCCTCATCCTGCTCAATGTCCGCTGATTGATTTGGCCGAAATGTATTCAGATCCAGATCAAATCGAACAGATGACACAGAAATCACTCCTTTCCTGTTGTTTCATAATATAGGCGAATCATGTCCTCTGGATGCCCGAAATCAACAATTTTCCCCTCATGAATGAACACCAATCGGTCGCAAATATCGGTCAAGAGACCAAAGGAATGGGAAACAATGACCACAGTCCCTGTGGATTTTACCAAATCAAGAATCCGTCGTTTGCTTTTTTCTTTAAATTGTGGGTCGCCTACACCTAAAACCTCGTCGATAAGCAGAATATCGGGATGGATAGCGCTGGCTACGGCCAACCCCAACCTCGCCTTCATGCCAGATGAATAGGTGCGTACAGGTTCATCAATAAAATCTCCCAACTCGCTAAATTCGATAATTTCTGGTAATTTCAATCCCATGGTGCGTTCATCATGGCCGAGGATGCTGCCGTAAAGGAGAGCATTTTCTCGCCCTGTCTGATGTTCAGAAAAGCCGGTGCCCAATCCAGCAAGTAACGATATTTTCCCGGCTACGAGACAACGTCCCCCATCAGGGGGGTAAATCCCAGAAATGATTCTCAAGAGGGTTGATTTCCCGGAGCCGTTTTTACCAATGATGCCAATCACCTCGCCCTTTTTTATTTCAAGCGAGACATTTTCCAGTGCTGTAAATCGTGCCACCCTTCTTTTGATTGCATCGATGATTATACGGAGAGCACTACGTTGTTTTGGAAAATGAAGCGTGACGTTGTCAATGACTACCGCATTTTCGATCATAGATACTTCACCGCCTTTGCCTCATATCGATTGAATACGATGCTACCGATAATCCACATGAGAATGCTGAAACCAACTGAACCCAGTATTCCAGATAGAGGAATGCCGAGTTGTTGCCCTGCAAGGCCATGCCGGGCCATTGTGAGGGGGACGACCATGGGGTTCAGCAGAACCACCTCTCCAAACACACCCCGTTGTAACGCCATCTCATATGTCCACATTACTGGGGACAGGAAGAAGCCCGCGCGAACAATAAATCGGAAAAGATGTTCTACATCTCTGTAAATACAATTTAACGGGGCCATCATCATCCCGAGTCCGATTCCTAAGAAGCCAGCAAGAACAATACTTAGAGGAATAAGCATCAAATGATATGTTATCGGAAGCCCGTAAAAAGCGATAATGGGTATCACCACCAGACAACTCATCATGCCGATCACTATGTTGCCTGCGACAGTTGTGATGGGGAACACAATCCTCGGGAAAAAAACGAGATGAATGGTTTGTGAATTTTTTGAGAGGGCTGAGACACAACCAGTGAGCGATTTACCAAAACACCCCCAAACAATCACGCCCAATAAAACCCAGACTGGATACATCTCGTCAGGGTTTCCAGCCAACATCACAAATAGGAAATAGTACACGCTTGCCAGTAAAAACGGCTCAATTACCGTCCAGGTATATCCCAACATCGCGTTCCGATATCTGCCTCTGATTTCCCTTCTGACCAGATTCCGTACCAAGAACCGGTGTTGAAAGATGATTGCAAAGTTCGTTATCGGCGTCTTCCAAGATGGCGGCCTTTGGCCCACATCTCGCAAGAGCGGTTGCGCCATTTCGTCCGCCATGATGCTTCCACCGTCCATGGCTTTATCGATGAAGTTTATATTCTCGTGAGGTTAGGGGTAGATAAAAAGATTATTTTTCCAAAGATGTGAAATTACCAGGACACGGGATAACACAAAGTTTTTTTTCTGGATACTGGTCCCAACAATATGGAGGTATCGCTGAACGCTTCGATATCTTCTAATGGAAACCTGGTGTTCACTCTCAACGGAAACCTTCCGGAAAAGAGCTACCGTGGTGAAGGACGACACGTGGTAGATCTGATTTGTCAAGAATGTGTAATTGAAGATAACCCAGATTTTTTTGTAGATGGCTACGACCTTTCAAACGGACGTGGTTTTCTTGCAGCCTTGTTCATTTTTCACCCAACTTGGAACGCATTAGGTTCTTATAAAGAAATGATTCACATGGGTTTTCCCCCCGCTGAGAAAGTTACAACTGTTCGAACGAATTTGTTTGCACCCGTTGAAATGCTTGAATTATTGAAAAACGATTGGATGCTGCCAAATCTTGAGTTTGTTTATACTTCAGAAAAATCTGCGAATGTTTCAAAACCCGCACCTTTCAAACCATCTCTTGCATTCGGAGGTGGTTTGGACTCTGGGGCTGCAATTAGTCTTCTCAAAAATGCAGTCGATTCATACTATATCGCTAACAGTAGTCCGTGTAATGTCAGAATCGGAATCGCAAAAATCCTAGAAAAGTTTCAAGGCCACATTCTTAACACTAATGTTCGTTCTCTTTATTCAGTCTCTGGTTTTCCACACTGGATGATTCCTTACATGCCTTCTTTGCTTCGAGGCGACAAGTATTGCCTTACAGGAAGTATACTTGAATCTCAATATCTCCGAGATGGGCATGGATACCATAACTCCTCAGGCAATCTATGGATTAAAATGCTTCAATTGGCAGGTGTAGAAGCCCTTCCTTTAAGTTGTCATTCTGAATTTACGAATGCGTACATAGTAGCGAAATCTGGGAATATGGAACTCATTGCTGGTAATTGCACTGATGAATGGGGATTCGGATATAAGGCCCTCAGGAAAGCGATACTTTTGCGGCCCTTTCAAGACAAATATGAAGAAACAATACTTGATCTTGAGGCACATGGATTTATCATTGCCCCAAAATTCAAATTCGCCCAACCAGCAAAGATGCTGACTTCTACATCCAAATCGGCGATGTTAACCCCTTCAACCTCAAATTCCATATCGATTCAGAACCTCAGACGGTTTGAGGCTCATGCATCTTTACCCTGGGCATTCAAATATCATCCGGACAATTTTGAAACCTTAGATTGGCCAGAGCATATCAGAAATGCAATACATGAGGCGCAGTGTAAGCTCGGAATCCAGAAGATGAATCTAGACGAGATCGAACAATTAAAATCGTATGAGCACGGTAAATTTCTCAAAGACAACTATAGCGAGGAGTTTATCTCTCATTTGTGAATAGTCAAATCCATAAACGAAAAAAATCTGTTTAACGGGTTTGGTAATCATGCAACGATTATACGTTTTACTTTCAATTCAAATCATGCTTATTTATTCGTATTCACCGGTTATATCTGCGTTTGATGCCCAAGGGGACGAGTCGGATTTAGCAGATTTTTCTTTTACTAGTCAGGATTGTCTAGGTTGGGCAAATGAATCAGAGGTCCATGTAGGGAATTTATTTTTCGGCGGTGAAGGCCTTTCTTCACCTCAATTAAATCATGAGGCTGATCTGTCTGATTTTTATTGGATTGAAACTCAACAGGATTTTTTCTCGTTACTTCGCCAATCAAACAACCAACTACTGTCTGAAACTAAACTTTATTTCCCGAACGATATAAGAATTAATCTCACTGGATATTATGGAATCGTCATTCATGACGATGTAACATTGCTCGGTTCAAGAGGCCTTTCGGGCAAAATTGGGGCGAATTTTTTCACCAATGATTTTGCAGACGAAACAAATTATACTCTTCAGA
>Ga0181580_10002801_pt1 | contig 14172 bp, 15 predicted proteins | sample 071ome_23_FD_132413 | JGI IMG/M metagenome (GOLD analysis project Ga0181580, IMG submission 132413) | Coastal salt marsh microbial communities from the Groves Creek Marsh, Skidaway Island, Georgia - 071403BT metaG (megahit assembly) | ecosystem: Environmental > Aquatic > Marine > Intertidal...
TACGCTTATCCTGTTTTTTAACCGCCTGACGAAATAAGAACCCGCAAAGCAGAATACGAAATAGACACATGCGGCAAATAGATACATTTCCACAAGACGTCCCTCTGTCTTAGCCACAATTGACGAAGCGGTCATAAAATCTCTTAGACTTACTACAAACACTAGAGACGTGTCTTGAAATAAGACGATCCCTTGCGTTATTAAAATTGGGATCATGTTTCGAAAGGCCTGAGGGAGAACGATATGCCACTGAATTTGCCAATAGTTAAGACCGGAAGCCTGTCCGGCTGACACCTGACCCTTACTGACACTTTGGATACCCGCTCTCATAATTTCCGAGTAATACGCAGCTTCAAAAATAACAAATGCAATCAATGCTGAATAAAAGCTACCGATAGGTCTTCCAATAGCCAAAGGTACGAGAAAATAAAACCAAAAAATAACTAAGATCAAAGGAATTGAGCGCAGTAAGTTAACGTAGGTAGCTGCAACCAAAGATAGCGACCTGAACTTAGATAGACGCATCAGAGCCAATAACGTTCCAAAAATAATTCCACCCACCATAGCCAAACCAGTGAGCATCAGGCTGACTTGAAGACCCTGCCATAAAAAAGGCAGGGATGCTTCTATAACTTGGAAGTCGAAATCACCCATAAATCAACTTTCCCTATTCTCGTGGCCATCAATCCTCAAACCCTTCTCGACTTGATGCATCAGAAGAGTTGCGATCAGCGCTATGACCACATATATCACCGTGGCCGCAGTGTAGGCCTCAAAGCCTTGGAAGGTATACTCAGCGATCTGTTGACTCTGAGCTGTCAATTCGAGCAGACCGATAGTGAGGGCCAAAGAAGAGTTTTTAAAAATCGTAAGGAACTCAGATGTAAGTGGTGGGATGATTGTTCTGAATGAAATGGGCAAGAGAATGAATTGATACACCTTGCGAACATTCATCCCACTTGATACTGCTGCAGAAACTAGCCCTACTGGTATAGCCTCAATGCCTGCGCGCACCTGCTCAGCAACTCGAGAAGCTGTATACAGTCCCAGTGCAATCACAGCCGTTGTGAACTCAGGATTTGGCATGTCACGCTTCATCCATCGCCCTATGTCATCTGGCATTAGCTCCGGTACCGCAAAGTACCAAATAAACATTTGCACCAATAATGGAACATTTCGGAATAACTCGACGTAGCAAGTCCCGAACGCTCTCAAGGCCTTATTCGGTAACGTTCGTAATACCCCAATGAGCGAACCCAGCGAAAAGGCAATAATCCAAGCGCATAGAGCAACTGCGACTGTCCATCCTAAACCGCTGATCAACCATTCCAGATAGGGTTCCTGGACGAGAACCGTCCAATTCCAATTGTAGTTCATTTGATATCCAAAAAAATGGGCCGCTTCAACAGCGGCCCCATCAGGAGCTTTTACTCAGGTAAAGCCTGAATTTGGAAAGCGTTATTGAGTAATTGCGTCCGCCCTACACCCAGAGGCTCAAACCACTTATCATAAATTGTGTTGATTTCACCTGAACGGAAAAGACCGGCGATAGTTCGCTTACCAACTAACTCAAACGCTGAATCATCTCGGCGAACCATGATGGCATATGGGTCATAAGACAAAAACTCGCCAACCACTTCATAGTCATTCGGATTCTTTGCCTTTGAAATTAATCCGAACAGCAGGATATGGTCTGTAGAGTATGCATCCACTCGATCAGTCTCCAGCGATAAAAATCCTTCAGCATGATCCCGAACTGGTAACACTTTGACATTTAGCCCCATTTGTTCGACTGCAGCCTTGATAGCTTTTTCGTTTGTCGTCCCCTGCGCTAAAGCAATTGCCTTGCCATCCAAATCCTTAACAGACTTGATTCCGCTATTTTTTCTGACAAGAATCTTAGTCCCAGTAATAAACGTGACTGGTAGATACTCTACTTGTTCCTGTCGCGACAGCTTGTTTGTCGTGGAACCGCACTCAAGGTCGATTGTCCCATTAGCAATCAACGCCAAACGCGTTTTAGGGTTCACTGGTACGTATCTGACATTCAGTGATTTACCAACAACTTTTTCCACATCATCAACAATACGGTGACATAGGTCCATCGAGTAACCGATTGGCTTTTGATTCTCATCCAAGTATGCGAATGGAACTGAAGATTCTCGATGGCCAATCACAATCGTTCCACTATCAGCGATTTTTTTAAGCGTGCCAGTAAATTCGGCGGCTACTGTAGTTGTGGCCGAAGCGACAAGAGATAATCCTGCCACGAGCCCTAAGATTTTATTTTTCATAGTTAGTTCCTCTCAAGATAGGATTGGATTTCGGGCAAGCCGAATATATCTGGGTAACCGAATAAAGCAGCGCTTCCCCCGGTATGAATGAAAACGATGTTCTCACACCCATTAAATTGACCTTGTTCCACAAGGTCGATTAGACCTGCCATTCCTTTACCGGAATAAACAGGGTCAAGAAGAATGCCTTCGGTTTGTGCAACTAGCTTTACAGCATTGACCATAGCAGACGTAGGTAACCCATACCCTTGACCTACATAGTCACAATTAGCGACAACATGCTCCCGGGCAACAGTGATTCCGGTGCCTATAAACTCAGCAGTTCTTTTGGCTAAGTCAAACACCATTTGTTCCTGCTTTTCTCTCGGAGCTCTGACACCAATACCCAGTAAAGGAATCCCACTATTTAGCCCAGCTAGACCCACAGCTAATCCTGCTTGCGTGCCCGAACTACCAGTGGCATGAACAATATGATCGATGACGAGCCCTATTTCATATGCCTGACTCATTAATTCGAAAGCGCAATTGACGTAACCCAATGCCCCGATCTCGTTGGACCCACCACCAGGAATAATGTAGGGATTGAGTCCCTCACTTCTGAGCTCGTCGGCCCGCTCCTCCATGGCTAACGCCATGTCAGTACCGCCTTTCAGTTTCCGCACAGGCGCGCCATGCAACTGATCCAACAAGACGTTCCCGTTTACGTTGTAGGCGGGGGCCTCGCTACCTGTCCGATCTTCTAACAAGATCTCACACCCGAGCCCAAGAAAAGCTGACGCTGCAGCGGTTTGTCTGGCGTGATTAGATTGAGTGGCGCCTTGAGTGATGACTATATCAGCGCCCTTTGCCTTTGCGTCAGCCATCAAAAACTCTAATTTGCGGGTTTTATTACCTCCGGAAGAGAGTCCAGTGCAGTCATCACGTTTTATCCAGATCCTTGGTCCACCCAACTCAGAAGACAAGTTGTCCATGGGCTCTAGTGGGGTCGGCAGATGGCCTAAGCGTATTCGAGGGAATCGTGAAAGATGCATTATTCAAACCTTGCATAAGTCAACAAGCATTCGGTAGATCGAGGAAACTTAAATCCTTGTCACTATCGATTGATGCGGTACTTTTTTGTATTCCTAGAACAGCCTTGTGTCTAATGCTAATAAACTGAGGTATTGTTACTTTTTTGCATATCAAAGGTATTTGATGGAATTGAAGTGGTTAGAGGATGCATTGGCTCTATTTGAGGAAAAGAGCTTTTCCAAAGCAGCTAAACGACGCAACGTAACTCAGCCAGCGTTCTCAAGAAGGATTCAAAATTTAGAGAATTGGCTCGGCTCCAATATTGTTAATCGTGGTACCAATCCTGTAACTATCCTTGATGGATCCTACGCACTGGAACCAGAAATACGGTCCTTGGCGCGTCGTTTTCAGGAACTAAAATCCATTTTTAGAACAGCAAATCAGAACTTACAAAGGCTCGATGTTGCTTCACAACATAACTTAGCCGCTTCGGTCTTTCCTCAAGTTATGGAAATGGTCACAAGCGCATTACCAAATACATCATTTAATCTGCGAGCCGGGAATTTAGATGACTGCATTACCATGTGCTTGAAGGGCGAAACAGATTTTCTACTCGCCTACAAAATGGACCATGAGAAACCATCTCTCCCCGATTGGATTTTCGAAGAAGTATCCCTAGGAACTGATTCTCTTTTACCTGTTTGCTCACCTGCGCTGCATCAAAGACTGTCAATCGCTTTATTAAATCAAACAAAACCAAATGCAAACTATCTGGCTTATCCCGAAACAAGTTTTCTGGGAAGAGCTGTCAACGAGTTTTGTATTGAGCACCTGGAGACTCAATTTAGACCTGAGTATGTTTGCGAAGCAGCGTTTACAACCTCTCTTAAAGAGCTTTGCATTCGAGGACTCGGCTTAAGCTGGCTCCCAATGAGCCTTATAGAACAAGACATCAAAAGCGGTGCCTTAAAAGTCTTACCTGCCCAACTACCATCCGTCCCAATGGAGATCTCGTTGCACGCGCGCAGATCCAATGCTGGAGCGATTGAGCTCCTCAGAGCACTGCCCACATTAGGCGGATCTTTTGACTTCGTTTATTAATAATCTCGAAAAATAGGATTCTTTAGTCTCGATCCTATTCACAGAATAGGCACACCAATAACTAGACAATTTGCTATGTGTAAAAAAAAATGATGTTTTCCGAAGAGCAATTTCCTCCGGAGGCAAAGGTCAGAGGTTCGAATCCTCTCGGGCGCGCCAGCCACCCAAACGTCAAATGGATTAACACGATCTCTTTCAATGAAAAGATTCGCTTTGGCAGTCGTGTCAAAGTCGTCTGACCACCAATTCCATAGCGACCATATGAGATTAAAGCAAGTTAAAAGTATCTATCGAATCAGTTGTGTGTTCTACTGCTCCAGCTTTCATTAGATCTTCCTAGCTCAGTTTCTGACTTTCCTTTGAATTCTTCTTTGAAATCTTAGTACCTCAAGACCATGTGGTCTCGGGGCCATATATCTTATTTACGAGAAAACTATTATGAACACAGGCGTTGTTAAATTTTTTGACACTCAAAAGGGTTTTGGCTTTATCACTCCAGATAACGGCGGCCAAGACGTATTCGTTCACATCTCAGCACTGTCTCTCAAAGGCATCCGGTCACTTAGCGATGGCCAGAAGATCTCTTATGACTTGCAAGAAGAGCGCGGTAAGACTTCGGCCACAAACATTAGTATCGAAGGCTAACTGACCAAACTAAGCGCTGTATCATTGAGGTATGGCGTTTTGATTCGGTCAATTTCTTAAAAACCGAAAAATAAAAGCTTCAACTGATTTAATCTGGTCTCAATACACACGACACCACACGCGTTATCCGCATTTCTCTCAGTGAAACCGAGCGCCATATTGACTGATGGGTCTATCGGCACGACGAATCGAGTCTTAGTCGATCAGGTGACACCCTAAGACAAATCTAAAGACTTCAAAACCGCTCGAATATTCCAATTTGACAATGTAATCCAGACTGTCATCAAAAATTCATGCGACAGACCTCAGCATGCAACATTGACCTGTGCTTACTGGCATCTCAATCACAGGGAGACTCCTATGCTATTCCATATTGAATACGATCTTTTTTCTGATTTAAAAGAGCGAGCACAAGCGTATTTTGCTGACATGTCTGAAGAAGAAATCGCCACAGAATTTCCAGAGGGAATGACTGTTATTGGGCGCTGGCATGATATCGCCAATGGCGCGGGACTCATGATTGCTGATGTCAGTTCTGAAGAAGCCTTGGCGTCTTGGATGTATGGATGGTCTTCCCTCGCAACATTTCCAGTTGTCAAACCTGTTCTCGACGACGGATCAGCCAGACGGCTGATCCAAACGATGGAAGACATGAGCGATCTCGATGAAGATGAAGACTAACCCTAATTCTTGAAGTTTAAACTGATTAGGAATGGTTCCACCTTACGGTGCCGGACTATGGTCCGGCACTTTGAGCCAACTTAAGAGGGCTGGCGCGTTGTTCGAAGGTAAGGCAGTTTGATATCGATTTTGCCAAACTGCTCTTTGGCTTGGTCATCATTGAGCGACAGAGCAACAATAACGTCCTCGCCAGGTACCCAGTTCGCAGGCATTGCAATTGGAACGCCATACGAAGCTTGAAGTGCATCCAATGCGCGAAGGACTTCAGCAAAATTTCGACCAACTGACATTGGGTAAGTCATCGACAGTTGAAGCTTCTTATCGGGGCTAAAAATAAATACAACGCGAACACTCGCCGAATCGGCAGCTGTCCGGCCATCCGGCAAATATGCCTCAGCAGGAAGCATATCTAGCGCCTTTGACACCTCGAGAGACTCATCGGCGATGATTGGGAAGTCTGCTTTTGCCTTTGCAAAGCTTTCGATATCTCCTTTCCACTCTTTGTGCTCTTCGACACCGTCGACAGACAAACCAATGACCTTCGTGTTTCGCTTAGTCCACTCATCCGCTAGTTGAGCAACTGCACCGAACTCAGTGGTACATACGGGTGTAAAGTCTTTTGGGTGTGAAAACAGAATCGCCCAACTATCTCCAATAAAGTCGTGCAATTTGAACGAACCCTGATCAGTCACCAAGTCTAAGTTTGGGACCGTATCGTTGATGCGTAATGCCATGATGATTTCCTTGTAAATTTAAATTAACTATTCGTCGGAGTACTGTCACAAAATATTCGCTTTTAGTACATTTGATTATTTCGATATAACTAATAGTTATTTGCTATCGAACGCCCCCTAACGGAACCCGTCAGAACCACGCCCTATCAAAAAGGAATCAGTCTCCTCCATTGAATCTTTTGAAATCGCACTTCATACAACTGGATTTTTCAACCTAAACCCTAATATCCATCTAAGTACTGTGATTTTTTAGAGGAATGGACGTGCGGGTACTTCGGCTATCGATCCTGATGAGCATTGTTGTAATAGGATATCTACAACCCGCTTTTTCCAGTGATGCCTATGAGGTTATTCCTCCGCCCGTTTGCACGAATAATCTTGGCGAAACAGTTGTATTTTCTTCACGCACATCTGATCGAGGACAAGTTGCAGCCGGTATGGCAAACCGCGATCAAAATGGGAACCCTGTGATCTACCGCGTCAATTATGAAAATGCGACCCCAGCGTTCCAACGATTTATCGATTTTCATGAGTGCGCGCATCATCAAGTCGGTCATGTTGACCAACCGCACCCTCCGCGAAACAGCTATGACCATTTAATGAACGAAAGTATCGCGGATTGCGTCGCAATTTTAAGAGTACGAGAAGAAGCGAACGAAACGTATGAAGCCGTCATCGCAGACTTAGTCGACGCGATGACCCAGATTGGATTCCCCAAAGTGAGTACCGACAGCCGTTTAAGCAATATGAAAAATTGCTACACCAACTATGATTCATCGAACCAGTTTATCAAGCAAGTCCTTGACGCATCATCGACCTAATTCGCAACGACTCCCCTGAACTAAACGAGATCTCAAATGAGTGAAACAAAAATTCGAGCTGACTTTTCCCAACGCGTAGTCATTCGGCCCAAAGATTACATATGGGAATCTTCTCCAACACAGGGGGTTTTGCGTGTTAAGTTCGATCGCATCGGAGACGAAATAGCGCGTGCAACATCTCTTGTTCGATATACACCCAATAGCGAGTTTCCAGCTCACCAACACTTTGGTGGCGAGGAGATCTTGGTACTTGAAGGAGTGTTCGAAGATGGCACAGGACAATACCCTACAGGAACCTATTTACGGAACCCAATTGGATCTGAGCATCAACCAAAAGCAGGGCCAGATGGCGCTCTTTTATTCGTTAAGTTGGGCCAATTCAGTACGGCTGATATCCAAACATCCCGTATCTCTACCTTTGAACAAAGCTGGTCTCAAGGTCTTGTTCCTGGCTTGACTGTCCTACCGCTGCATGAACACGCCACAGAACATACTGCCCTCGTGAACTGGCTTCCCAATACTCAATTCCAGAGACACACACATATTGGAGGAGAAGAGATTTTTGTTATTCGCGGGACTTTTTACGATGAACACGGTAGCTATGAATCTGGGAGTTGGATTCGAAGCCCTCATATGAGCACCCATACTCCATACACTAAAGAAGACGGCGCCCTAATTTACGTAAAAACAGGACATCTCAATTCCTAGTGGATCCGATAACTATCACTAATTGTCGTCTTTGTTTGACACGCCCGAGAAAGGCAGTATGTTTAACGCATCGAAAGCGGAAATTAAAAGGAGGTGATCCAATGTCTAGTGAATTGTGTTCAATCTGGAGTGATATTGGTTGCCATCATCGTGTTCAGGGTAACGCCTAAGCTCGAATGACAACTCACAGAAATGTGATCGCTCAGATTACCATTTCGCGAAGGGAGCCTTAGGCTCCCTTTTTAGTAGCTAGACCGGAGGAATGATCAAGGCTGCTGAAAGCTAGACACCACAGACTGAGCAATCAGTCTGCTTGATGATCGGATAATGACTCCATTCAGAATCAAGCGCGTCATATAACAATGCTCTTCCAACCAGACGACTCCGCCCATGGACAAGTAAATTCAAAACCTCACTTGCCTGCATCGAACCAATCGTTCCTGTCAGCGATGCGAGCACCCCAGAAGTATTGCAATTATCCTCACCTGAACTCGTATCTTCTGGAACAAAGCACGCATAACACGGTGATTTTGAATCTCTCAAATCAAAGACTGTGATTTGACCGATATAGTTTATTGCTGTCCCACTAACGAGGGGCTTGGAGAATCGAACGCAAGCCCAGTTAATCGCATGCCGTGTTTCAAAATTATCTGAAGCGTCAACAACGACATCGACGCCATCAATCAATGAATCAAGGCGATTTATATCCGCGCGTTCAGTTATTGCGTGAACGATGCAATCTGCATTAATCGCGCTGATTTCCGCTTGTGCAGACAACGCTTTGTTGAAACCCAGTCGACTTTCCCTGTGAATAATCTGTCGTTGCAGATTTGATAGATCAACCGTATCAAAATCACAGATCGTTAATCGCCCTATTCCAGCTGAAGCAAGGTAGGTTGCGATCGGAGAACCAAGACCACCCATCCCAACGATAAGAACATGGGCTTTAAGCAACCTTTCTTGGCCGACCGTATCAAAACCATCCAATACGATATGACGGCTATAACGAAGCAATTGCTCATCGTTCAAGCTAGCCACCACCGCGCTTCATCGACCAATCGATACGCTTTAAACATTCGGCACGCTCTTCGTGACTACCTGATTGAAAAGTCCAAGTCGCTTGCAGTGATGGTAAGCGCATCAGTGCAATCACATAATCTGGCAAGACTTGAATGGCGATATGAATTGAGACAGGTCCAGCCTCGACGGTAATTTCATCACCATCGACAACAACACCATCAGGAACCGCTTGTTTTAGGCCGCTGATATATTCCTTTGGAGTTGCTGATACGGTTCTGACGAGGACATCGAGGTTTTCAGCACCGAACATGACTAGCCCCCTGCAACAGGAGGCCAAATAGCCAAGACTTCACCGGGAGCTAAAATCCGATTTGGCCGATCTTCAGGCTCGATATACACGCCATTCACCAGTACCAAGTGAACAAGACGCTCAGGCAGATTAAATTGTTCAATGATGCGAGCGACGCTGTCGGACTCGCTGACCTCGATCTGGGCCTTATTATCTAAGGCACCAGCAGGAAGGAATTCCGACAGACTCGCATACAGCTTCAATGTTGCTGTTGTATTACCCATTCAAAACCATAGGCTTTTGAGCACACGCAAGATAAGCGTCCATGACCCGCAGCGGCTCATCCATCAAAACATCTTTCCATTCACCAAGATTGACCTGTCCTTGGATCAATCCTCGCAGTACGCCCACATGTTGGGTCAAACCAACTGATGTCGCACCAACCAGCACGTCATCTTTAAATTGCAAGCTGATGTAACGATTGTATTTCGGTTCGGATAATTCAACTCCGTCACCACCATCGACGCCTTCCCATTGTCCGAATGAACTCGAGATAAGGCCCAATGTATCCAATACGTTAATCGCGAGCACTCCGGCATGTTCCGCTGACTTACCGGCCATGTTTAAAGCAGCGATTCTCGCTTGATCAGCAGCATTTGGCTGAATTGCAGACACCATAGGAGAGTTATTAAACAGATCTGGCGCTTCAGCAACATCACCCGCGGCATAAATATCAGTGACCGATGACTGCATGTTACGATCTGTCAAAATCCCATTCGCAACTTGAATACCAGAGTCTTCAAGAAAATCAATGTTTGGCTTCACCCCAGCTGACATGATCACAAGATCGCAACCAAGTTTTTCACCTGTAGACAACGTCACTGTCATTTGGTCGTCACCAACTGAAGTCGTTGATCCGCCACCAAACATACCCTTGATCGAGTCCCAAACTGACTCTCCGGCTTGGCCGGGAGCGCCAATAGTTTCCACCTTCGCGGAAGTCACCACACGGACACCTTTATTCTGCACCCAGTCTTTGATGATGCCACCCGCCTTTGGGGTCATCATCCGAGGCACCATTCGATCACCCAATTCGACAACTGTCAGATCGACACCATTCTTCGCTAGCGCCTCAAGAATGATGCAACCAATAAAGCCAGCGCCCACCTGAACCACTTTTTTACCTTGTTTAGCCAAGTCGGCAATCGCGCGCGCATCATCGAGCGTCCAACAGGTATGCACATTCGGTAAATCGATTCCCGGAATCGGGGGACGGATCGGATGTGAGCCAGTCGCGATCAACAACTTATCGTATTTCTCAGATGACCCGTCATCCAAAGTGACTGTCTTAGCGTTTGAATCGATGCCTGTTGCCTTAGCAACTTTATTGGTGATTTTTAATTGTTTGAAGTGTGTTTTGGCCTTCCGCAGGTAGGTTCCAGCTTCGTCGATATTACCTTCTAAATAATATGGAATTGCCATACGTGAATATGGCGGCTCATCTTCTGAACCAACCATTGTAATTTGACCTTTAGGATCCGCTTTACGAAGCGTTTCCGCGGCAATAACCCCTGCAGGTCCATTACCAAGAATTAGATACTTCATTATTAGCCTCAAATTATTATCATGTATTCAAGGTTAAAAAACCCTCCGACCGAGCGGTCTGGAGGGCTTCCGATCGTCCAACTCCCAGGAGAAATAAGTGCCTGGAAGTGTCTGGTTTACAGCCCGAGGCTCTTCAGCTTTTCGGCAGTAGGCACCCCTTCTTTGTCCCAGCCACGGATTTCGTAATACTCCGGAAGCATTTCAGGGACGCCTGCCACTAGACCCTTTGCAGGACCTTCTTTCGCGGGTTCAGTTGTTAGACGCTTCGGCAACTGATCATCCTCTTTGGTAAAGCCAGCTTTCAGGTTGAAGAGCTTCTCCATGTTCCAAATGCGCTCACCAACTTCTTGAAGCTTCGCTTCAGACCAATCGCCTTCACAAGCAGCATCGATCTGAGGCTGGATATCACCAAGTCCCCACGCAAAACTCGTAAAGATACAGAGCCCTGATGCATCAAACGCGGCCGTCGCATCTTGGAACGCCATAACAAGACCAGGCTTACCTTCTGTTGTCAGCGGATCAGTTTTCACCGGAATCCCGAGAACTTCAGAAGCAACTGTGTACGAACGCAGGTGACATGCACCCCGGTTTGACGTGGCATAAGTCAGACCCATGCCTTGAATACCACGAGAATCGTATGCGGGGAATTCCTGACCTTTCACGCTCATCGAGAGTTCAGGCTGACCGTACTTTGCACACAGACGCTTTGAACCGAGACCGATTTCAACACCGAATCCTTCGCCGTTAGCGGTCATGTCGACCAATTCACAGAGTGCTTCAGCTGAACCAAACGGTGCTTTAACACCAATTTTTTTCTCATCGAGCGTCCCGTTTTCATACATTTCCATTACAGCGCCAATCGTCGCACCGAAAGAAATTGGATCCATGCCTTGCTCATTACAGATCAAGTTTGCATATTGCAGCGCCTCGAGATCTTTGACTCCATTTGCAGCCCCAAGTGCCCAAGCAGCTTCGTATTCGAGGCCACCGGAGGCGCCGTGATATTGAGGCTTCTGAACGACAGAGAAGTGATCTTTGTCAATCTTCGAGATACGTCCACAAGCGATGGTGCAACCAAAGCATGCCTGATTCGTCACGAGGTGCGCTTTGCCATCACTGTCACGAGGCTTGGCCATTGCTTCAGCAGAGATATCATTCGCGCTCTCAAAGGCCACATCTTTATGGTTACGTGTTGGCAGTGCGCCCATCTCGTTGATCACATTCATGAGGACCTGAGTACCATAGGTCGGTAAACCCTCACCAGTGACTGCGTTTTCTGCAAGAATTTGTTTCTTTTCGGCGGTCACTTTCTGGAACTCAGCAGGGTTCTCCACATTACCGACCCCCTTCGTTCCACGAATAGCCACAGCTTTGAGATTCTTAGATCCCATGACCGCTCCTACCCCTGAACGGCCAGCTGCTCGGTGAAGATCATTCACAACGCATGAGAACAAAACCTGATTCTCACCGGCTTTACCGATCGATGAAATCCGGATCTGAGGATCGTGGTTTTCTTTTTTGATCTGCTCTTCGGTATGCCATGTCGATGTACCCCAAAGATGAGATGCATCGCGAAGCTCTGCCTTATCATTCTCAACCATGAGGTAAACAGGTTTCGGTGATTGACCTTCGAAAATGATCATGCCCCAACCGGCAAACTTCATTTCGGCACCGAAATAACCGCCCGAGTTCGAGCATGCAATTGCGCCAGTCAAAGGGCCTTTAGTAACAACTGTGTAACGGCCGCCTGTCGATGCGATAGTTCCCGTCATCGGACCAGTCGCCATAATGAGTTTGTTATCCGCTGATAGCGGATCGACCTTGGGATCGATCTCTTCGACGAGATATTTGGAAGCCAATCCTCGAGATCCGAGGTAGTCCATGGCCCATTCCATATTCAGTGGTTCAGAAGTACAGGTGCCTTTTGTAAGGTTGACCCGCAGAATTTGTCTAGTCCACGCCATCGCTAAATCTCCTTACAAACTCGCGTCGTTGGCTTTAGCAGCCCACTTACGCATCTTGTCTAATCCAGTCCAGTTTGCATCAACAAATGTGATTGCATCAGTTGGACACGCTTTCGCACACGCAGGATCGCCACCGCATAAATCGCACTTTGCGACCTTGCCGGTCTCAACAACGTAATTGATAGTGCCGAACGGGCAGGAAATCGTGCATACCTTGCAGCCGACACAGGTCTCATCTTGCACAACCTTTGCACCAGTTGTTGCATCAAGCTTGATCGAGTCGACAGGACAGGCCTGCATACACCAAGCTTCGTCGCACTGAGTACACGTATAAGGAACCTTTCGGCCCTCTTCCTCAAAACTAAACACCTTGATACGAGACTGTGATGGGTTAAACACACCCGTTTGCTCGAATGAACACGCCATCTCACACTGGAGACACCCCGTACATTTCTCAGGGTCGATGTACAGTGATTTCTGCATAATCCTTCCTTGTTATCGTTATTTTTTTACTTTTTGTAAGCGACCAGAAGCTCGCCGAGTGGTTCTGATTTAATGGTTTAAAACTACTACGGGTTAGGAAAAGTGTCTAGAGAGCGACTTTAGACGATAGTTGTTTGCATTATTTTCACAGATTGGAAATTCTTCGTTGTCAGCTAACCGTGCTTGAGACACCAAAGAATCTCGAGCGAGCGTATTCAAGGGCGACTCCAGAGAGCAACGCGATCATCGGTCCCGAAAGAATGGTGATCGCAACCATAGCCCCGATGACCCAGAGACATGAGCTTCTCACCTTTACTATGCTCATAGGATCCGCGAGGACCCAAGCCGCATAGCCCAAGAGCACCGCGATTACCTCCCCGGGCAGGGCCACTAACGTCACGACCATTTGGTCACCTAACACAATAGCTCCGGTGAGGCAGACAAAGCCAAATACACCAATTGGCCAGCCCGTTTTAGCTCCAAGCCCATGATAGGCAGCCAGACCACCAGCTCCATGACACATTGGCATCGCACCAAATGGCGCCAATAGAATATTTGCGACACCAGAGCTGCGCGCGAAGTTCCGCTCCGTTAGCTTTTGACAATCGCCAGGGAAATAATCCTGCGCGATCACCGCGGTCAGAATCAAAGCATTGGTTAATGTGAGGGCGAGCTGTGGGAAAAAGACGTTTTGGCCAGAAGATATGAGTGCAGCTAAATTAGGAATCTGAACACTCGGAACGTGTATTCCGACGCGGAGATCTCCGGACGAGCTTGCGTCGCCGAATACAAACCACCCCATCACAACGACAGCGA
>Ga0181580_10002802_pt1 | contig 14171 bp, 11 predicted proteins | sample 071ome_23_FD_132413 | JGI IMG/M metagenome (GOLD analysis project Ga0181580, IMG submission 132413) | Coastal salt marsh microbial communities from the Groves Creek Marsh, Skidaway Island, Georgia - 071403BT metaG (megahit assembly) | ecosystem: Environmental > Aquatic > Marine > Intertidal...
CCCTCTAGAAAAGATCTAGCGTATATCCCTGGAGAGCTATGACCTTGAAAATAAATGAGATCTCCAAGACCCTTATCATAGCCTTTAAAAAAATAATTAAATCCAATGTCATAAAGCATTGCAGCCGATGAAAAGGTAGCGATATGTCCACCTAGCTCGTCATCATTCTTATTTGCTCTCAAAACCATGGCAAGAGCATTCCATCGAATATACGATCGAATTTTTCTTTCCATGAATAGCTCGCCTGGCATGCGAGCCTCTTCGCTAATGGGTATAGTATTTCTGAAGGGTGTTGTAAGATTAAATGTAGGTATTTTGCCCTGTTGAGTCAGGCGTTCTGCAAGTTTACTAAGGATAAAAGAGGCTTTATCGGAACTTCCAGTCTTTACTAAATCATCAAGAGCTTCCAACCACTCACGGGCTTCATCATCGAAAAAGTTGTCTTGATTATCCAATATTTTTACTCCGACCACCCTCCGAGGGTATTATACTTATTAACTCTATAAAATTAACCACAAAGGAATAGAAAATGAGATTTGCTTACCACCCAACTATGTGTGACCCATCTTTCTACATTGAGCTTGGAATAGCTGCAGAGGATGCTGGTTTTGATGTTATCACGTTCCCAGACAGTATTTGTTATCCAAAAGAATGCGATTCAACCTACCCTTACAATGATGATGGAAGCAGAGAGTTTTTAGAGGGAGTTCCATTTTTAGAGCCTTTTAGTATTATTCCTGCCATAGCTGCAGTTACTAAAAAGCTAGAATTTTCAACTTCAGTTTATAAGCTAGCACCTCGTCAAGCAGTTACAACAGCAAAATTTGTTACTAGTCTTGGAGTTATAACAAACAACAGATTCCACTTTGGTATTGGTGTAAGTCCATGGTATGAAGATTTTTTAGCTACAGGTGAGCGCTGGGAAAAAAGAGGAAAGAGAATGGATGAGCAAATCAAGATTCTTAAAGGTCTCATGGAGGGCAATTACTTTAGCTTTAATGGAGAATTTTATGAAATTCCAGAAATTAAATTATGCCCTGTTCCAACTAAGCCAGTACCAATTTTGATTGGCGGTCACTCCGATCTAGCGCTGAAAAGAGCTGCCAGAATTGGTGACGGCTGGATTAGCGCAGGATTGACGCTAGAGGATACTAAAATATTTTTAGATAAAATCAATAATTATCGTGCAGAATTTGGAACTTTAGAGAATCCAAATTTTCAATTCCAAGTTATGGGAGAGGCAGCATATAGCCCAGATGGAGTTAAGAAATTAGAGGATTTAGGAGCAACAGAAGTGATAGTTGCTTTTAGAAATGCATATGAGGGTGGGCCAGACAATAGAACGCTTGAAGGGATGATTGCTGAGATTCAATGGTATGCAGAAGAGGTAATCAAGAAATCTAATTAAATAGATGGTCGGGATGGCCGGATTTGAACCGACGACCACCACACCCCCAGTGTGGTACGCTACCAGGCTGCGCTACATCCCGCCAAGATTAGCAATTCTACTATTATTATGTATTAACTTATATGATAAAAGTAAATGTAATTTATGTATAAATTCTGTATACAAAAAATAAAAGGCGTTTATAATCTACAACTTAAAACTAATTTAAAAGGAAAATTATTAACATTTGTATAAAAATGTTGCATAATTTCTTAATAACCGTCAGAAGGAGTGGTTAGAGTATGGCTAAAATTAAATTAAAACTTTCAAACATATTTACATATGTAACAACATTAGTTTTTGGCTTATTTTCATCTGCAAATATTATTGCACAAGAGGAAGAGCCTAAAACTGCTGGGGAAGAAGCTTCAAATGAAGCTGGCGGCAGTTTAAGTGCTGGAGCAATAGCTGCAGCAGTAGCGGCAGCGGCAGCTATAGCGGCTGCTTCTGATTCCGGAAACGGTGGTGATGCTGCACCAGCGCCTACACCAGCGCCTACACCAGCACCTACACCAGCGCCTACACCAGCGCCTACACCAGCGCCTACACCAGCGCCAACTGAAGTTTACACCTATGAAGTAGAATCAGTTGAAGATGTGATGGGTCCAACTACTATGACTCAAACAGTAGGTACTCAATCAGTAGCAACACAAACTGTCCAAGTTGGTACTGCAACTGCAACCGAAACTATTACAGTTAGTGTTACCCGTACCATTAACGGTGTTGCCGTTTATACCTCAACTCTGACTGCAAGACCAATTGCAACAGCTGTTATTGAAGAACAAGATATTGTTGAGGATATTATTGAAACTGTGGAAAATTCGGATGTACTTCAAGTCATCGGAACCAAAACTGTTACTTCAACTGCTACAGGAACAAGACTAGTAGAGTAACAAGCCTTTTAGCCATATTGATAAGGGAGGCATTGCCTCCCTTTTTTTATCTATTTATAGTAATAATCAATCTTAAATTGTGGTACGAGAGGATTAATCTTTGAAACAGCTCGGAGAACCTTACCATCCTTGATAAAGTAAATATTCTTAGTTCTCCATCTAATTGATGAAACCTCGATCAATTCCTCAAATACCTCTACCTCAATAATTTCATCAAATCTAGAGATCTCGCTGTTTTCTTTTCTTGAGATTTTGTAGGTAAAATTTGATCTAATCAAATCTGGATTTCTGAAAGAAACAGTGCCTACTCCAGTATTGCCATCAGCAAACTTTGGAGAGTTGGTATAAAAAAACCTTGAGTCGGTCTCAAATCCAGCAGTCCTTACAATTCTTTCATTTATGGTATAAATCTTAATGTTGTCAGCTGATCTCCATTCATAAGTATCTCCGTTAATATATGCCAGAACAATAGTTGAGGCTGGTCCTCTTCCAATCTTCACATTTGCAAAGGAATATTTTTGGTTTGAGTAATATTTGTTTGAAATAACATCAGTTTCAAATGATGAAAAATACCCTACGAGATATTTTGCGCTGTCTGTATAGGTAAAGGATGTACAAGAGCTTATAAAACAAATTGCTAATAATAGCTTAGGTCTAGTCATAGATATCATCCCAGTCTCTCAGTAAAGAATTTAATGAGGCTTGCTCTGTAACACTATATAAAGTAAAAGAATGTTGAAGAATTGCGGCACCATCTCTTGTTACTGGCCTTAGACCAAATCCTGTTTCACCTGTAGAGTAGTTGGTGAAAAATGACTCTATTGGAACAAAAAAGTAAAATCCTTTATCAAAGCTACCCTCTCCAAACTCTTCTCTACTTATATCTGTTAAGGAAAAATAGATGCCCATAAGCGCTCCTGATTTCATTCTTCTAGAGAAATCAAAATTAATTCCGGAGTCATTAGCAAGAAACCTTCCCCCTTTCATCATAAAAAGAATCTGTGAAGGCTGATGCAAATAATAAAAATTTATGAATCCTGTTTCAATATTGTAGTCAAGCAAATCTAGTCTTTGATTGAAATCTCTTTGCCTAGCATGCCATAGCTCGGCTCCAATAGCCCAAGATTTATTAAACGGGCGATAAAGGACTTCTCCTCCCAGGCCAGCAAACATTTGCTCAAGTATTCCTGCGCTAAATTTTGAATAAAAATTCTTTGAATGTTGATTGAATGCATTGAGTTGCAATTTATCAATTGAAAACTCTCTTCCTTGCTTTAGATACTGAACTATTTCTGTTCTTACATGAGGCAAAACACTATCAGATGCTAATTTCAGTTCTCCCATGTTATCTACAATTCCTGCAGACAAATCAAATTCAAGAGTTACATTCTTTTTAAGGATAGTCTCGGATTTGAAGGCAAACCTAAGATCACCAAAAAAGAATCCATCTGGGCCACCAATTTGAGATCTTAAGCTAGGAGCAAATTTCCAAAAGACCTTTGGTATGTTTGCTTCAGGCTGTAAATCAAAAGTTTCAAAGTCATGATAGTAAGAAGAAGCACTTGATTCATTTAGATGCAGCTCTGGAAGGTTATTTAATTCATATCTATTAAACTTTTCCCTTGAAATAAGAACAGAATGTTGGCCCATATCAGCATTTACAGTGTTTAACTTAAAATGAGATACAGAATATGGAGAAATATCATTTAAAACTCTGGTAGCCCTGCCTAATGCCCTTGGGTAGCTAAGATAAGTATCTTGAGCATATGTTACTTCAAAGGTATCTTCCTCTTCATGATACGAAGCAGCCTGAAGGTATAAATCATTTTCAGCCATATATTTAATAGCAGATTTATAATACAGGCTCCTATCTTCAGTATTGATCTTTTTTACAATTTCTGGGTAAGGAACAGGCTTATAGGGGTCGTTTTTAGGTATAAAAGGTTCTTTCAGGCCATAATTCCCTCTATAACTGAAACCAAAATTAAGAGTATTACCCCTGATTACTCCAATACTTACTTGGAATCTTTTAGTTACAGGATAGACAAAGGCAGCATTTATCCTTCTTTCCTGTAATACTGGAGGAAAGCCTTCACTTGAATAGTTAATAGAATCATACTCAAGTTTAATGCGAGAACCATTCATATATGGTAAAAAGTATTCAACTCCTCCAAAAAAACTGACGTCGCCTGAGAAAAAAGATCCAAATGAAAATTCTCCTCCTTTTGTTCCCTCGACAATTGTGCGAGTTTCAAAAGAATCATCCAAAAAAGATAAAGGATTTTTAATATCTCGATGGCTCATTTTTCCCCAACCAAGACCAAGAGTAAAATCAATTTGTCCTATCATTTTAGAAGCTACTAAATATTCTGAAGAAAACAATCCTGTGCCTGCAAAGTCTCTAAACCCAATAGCGACTTGCGGTAATGATTTTGTCTCTTTTAGCAGTCTGAACTTTGCATCGAAGCTCTTATCTTTGAAGGATTGCTTGCCACTAAAAGTAATAAACTCACTATAGAGTTGATTATTGATATCTGTATATTGATATGAAGCCTCGAAGCCATCTATTGGTACTGCTAAAAGTGAGCCTCTAAGATATGGTTGCATTCTATTCCATGCAAACACCAATGTTCCTTCATCATAAAATCTAGCTGTTGGGTTTTGTAATAAACCAACGGTTCCATAATTTGACATAGAAGGTTGCTGATTTGGATAAATATAATCATATTTGCTCGCATAAACATATGCAGACAAGAGCGTGCTGAGAATTATGAGAAATCTCATAATTCGTAAATAACTTCCATGACTGGGGAGTATAAAAATATCTAATCGCTAATTGAATTCAAAGATGCCAAGCTTAATGCTAAAGAGCTAAAAATAGGAGCAACTGCAGATGCATAATTTAATCCACTTAATTTTCCGATTTCTCTTGGTATATAAATCACAGAACCGGGTAGTAGATCAAATTTTGATCTTGAAAATTCAAAAACACCTCCTGACCATAAATATGAATCACCATTTGGAGAAATAACAACTATCCTTTCTTTATCTCCATACAAGCCAAGCCCACCCGATTTTTCAATATAATCTTTAGCGCTAAAACTCTCTTGATATAGCCTAGCTCCTGGTGTTAACACTTCTCCAAGAACAAATATTTCTTGGGAGAAGGAAGGAATATGAATCTTGTCTTTGTCGTGTAACACTGTATCAAGCGCAGGATTAAGCATCAATCTATCTAAATCAAATTCAGCTGTAACTCTTCCTACTGGCTCCGCATTCTTGAATTCGCTAAGTATTAAAGGAAGTGTATTGGATCCCCCTGAAACAATCTCTTTAGCATCCGCTGAGGTAGCTATGAATTTAATCATATCCTTATAAATCCTCTCATTGATCATTTTCTCAATATTTTTAGCAGATTCTCGTAAGAGAACTCCTCCATACTCATAGGCATTTGGTTTATAGCCACCAGCCCGTTGAATCAATTGAGAAAGAGTCTCTCCTTCATTAACAGTATATGTTCCAGGATTGAAGACTTCACCACTCAGTTCAACAGTATGAATAGGATTGCTTATTGGTGAGTAGCTAGAAACCTTGATATCATCACCATGCTCTAATGCGAATGTTCCACCTTCAACATACTGCAAGGTGTATGTTTCTTTTGAATTATCCACGGTAGTTCTTTCAACTTGGATTAAGTTATTAGCGCCAGGAATAAGGCTGCCAGAGTATGCAATTAGCTCTTTTAGGCCCTCTTGATCTGTTAGCTCATAAATTGCTGGGTTTGCAATCCCGCCAGATATACTTACCTCCTTTCCCTTTGGACTGACAATTAAAGAATCTCCACTTCTTAAGCTAAAACCAAAAGTTAGATTTCCGTTAATTAAAACATCGTATAGATCGATTGTTCTAATAACTTGTCCAGATCTTTTATGAATTACATTTCTAAAGGATCCCCCCGAGGCTATCCCTCCGGCTGCATTTAAAACAGCTAATGGATTTGATGCTCCATTAAGCCTATAAATGCCTGGGTTATTTACGCTACCTACAACTAGTACGTTTATCTCCCTAATATGAGCTAGGGTTGTGAAGGCATCTGTACCAAGAACTCTTTCTTGAACTCTAGCTTTAATGAGTTCATCGACTCTTTGAATAGGCAGCCCTGCGACAATTATCTTGCCAACATCTGGAATTAGAATTCCTCCATCTGATCTTACAATTTCACTAATTGTTTCTGTTTGACTACCAATAAGCTGTACATTAAGAGTATCTCCAAAATCAACAATATAATCTGCTGTTACATTTGGTTCATTTATAGGACTGAATGTAGATTGATAGGTATTAAAAAAATTTGTTCCAAATCTAGAAATCTCTTTTACATCAGTGGCTTGCCTGGAATTCAATTCCTCTTCAATATTCCTAAGGTCTATCTTAATTTGCTGTAAGTTTGCTCCCAAAGTTCTAATAGCTGTGTTGGGAGCATTAAAAACCTGATCTTCGACTTGAGCATTTTCTCCCATCTCTTTTATAAAATCATTTCTAATTTCTGATGGCAGACTCATTAAAAATTCTTCGTCAAAATTTTCTTGAGAAGTGACGCCAGAACTAAAAATAAATAGAGAAACTACTAAAATAAAATTTTTCTTCATGATATCGCCTAATTTTCAGTTAATTATATATTTTTTAGACATTATTTAGTATCAATTCTAAATGATATGTCTCTTGTAAAAACCCTGTCCATACAATCACTCAAACCTGGTTCCCACCTATTAGCAACTATGATATCAGCCTGAACTTTAAACTGTTCAAGATCATTAATAACTTTGATGCCATGGTAAAAATCTTCATCAAGTAAAGGCTCATAAATGATAATATTCTTATTTGAGTTTGCTAATGCTTTAATTAAATCTATGGATGGAGACTCTCTAAAGTTGTCAGAAGCTTCTTTCATATTAATCCTAAAGAAACCATATGTATTTTTATTTTGCTCAATTAAGTAATTTACAATAAATTCTTTGCGCTGTTCATTTGAATGAGTTATTGCTGAAACAAGTGCTTTTGGACACCCATCTAAATTTTTAACAAGCTGCTTTGTATCCTTTGGCAAGCAATAACCTCCATATCCAAAGGATGGATTATTATAAATTGCGCCTATTCTTTGGTCATATGAAAGGCCTTCTATGATATTTTTAGAGGACAAAGAATTTTTAAGCACAAAACTGTCCAATTCATTAAAAAAAGCAACTCTCATTGCTAAATAAGAATTTGAAAACAATTTCACTGCTTCGGCTTCACATGAGGGAATATTCATTATTGGAGGGTTATTTTTAATAATTTTCTTCACAAGTTTCAGATATATCTCATGAGATAAATCATCAGAAGTTGTTCCTAAGATAATTCTTGATGGATACTCATTGTCTTTGAGAGCATGGCCCTCTCTAATAAACTCAGGAGCAAAGGTAATCTTAAGTTTTGTTTTTTGACTTAATTTTAAACAATAACCTATAGGTACAGTTGATTTTACAATTATTGGAATCTGGCTATTGATTTTTGCAATATTCATAATTGTTGCATCTAGGGCAGAAGTATCAAATTTAGCCAAACTGTTGTCATAATTTGTTGGCAATGCCAAGATTATCAACTTAGAATCTTTAAGAGAATCTCTAAAGTTGGATGTTGCAGTTATGTTCCAATGTTTCAGATTATTAAAGAAACTCTTAATTCCTTCATCTGCAATAGTAAATTTTTTAGAATTAATTATTTCTTGTTTTGTTGAATCGGTGTCCCAAACTTTTACATTTGCATGCTTAGAAAATAAAGCAGCAATGCTCATGCCAACATATCCAGCACCAATTACAGTTATAGTGGGTAATGTGTTACTCATTATATTTCTCAATTGACCGCCTAAAGTGATTTTCTAAATTTTCTAATAATAGTTCTTTGTCAAAGTTTTCCTTAGCAAATTTCTTACCATTTTTACCCATTAACTTTCTCTCATGGGTACCTAGTTCAGATATCCTTATAAAAATACTTGCTAAAGCATGAGAATTGCCAGCAGAGCATGTCATGCCAGCAAGAGATTTATCAATGATCTCTTTACCATCTCCATCAAGCATACCAATAATTGGAATTCCTGCTTTAAGGTAAGTTTGTATTTTAGCTGGAATCACCATACTAAAGGCATCAGATTGTTGCAATGAGACAAGCAAAGCATCAGCATGTTTAAAGAATTCAGGCATTCTTTCTGCAGGAAATCTCCCTAGAAGAAAAACTTTATCTTGTAAATTCCTTGAATCGATTGATCTTTTTAGCCAATTAAGCTTTCTGCCATCGCCAATAAAATACCATCTCAAGTTAGTCTTTTTTTTTGAAATCTCAATAGCATCTAATACTCTTGGCATATCCTGTGCTTCTGCAATATTTCCAGTAAAAAGAATATTGAAATGATCTTTTGAGGTGGAAATTTCAGATGCTAATGGAGTTGCATCTGATATCTCCATATCCTCGCACCAACTTGGAAAGAACTTAACCTTTTCAGGGTCTTCGATATATTTAGAAATATTCTTAACAAAACTCTTGGATTGACCTAATACAAGCGTGCAATTTGAATAAATAAATTTTGCTAGTTTCTTGAAAATAGTAACTAAAAATTTTGATTTAACTATCTTAAGCGCTTGAAGTGTTTCAGGCCAAAGGTCTAAAGCCCAAAAAACAATAGGCAGTTTTTTTATCCTAGATATTACAATTGCTGGCAATCCAACAGTAATCGGTGAGGGTTCGTATACAAAAATTATATCAAAAGTCCTGCCCCTTAATTTAACCGGTCCTAATAGTGAACCCAGCAAAACAAAACTTAAATAATTTAGGAATAACTTAACTTTAGAATTGCCTCTAGACAAAATTGGGAGCCTAATAATTTCAGCTCCATGGTAGAAGTTGTATTTCTCCGGGTTAGATGAGTATTCTGAAAATATTTTTCCCTCAGGATAATTTGGTTTACCAGTTAGAACTGATACTTCATGTTTACGAGAGGTAAAAAAAGATATAGTCTCATTTATTCTAAAGTCCTCAGGCCAAAAATATTGAGAAATAATTAGTATTCGCAATTTACTTATATTTCTTCCAAACCACTCTGTTAACATAGTCAGTGTAACCAAGCACTATGGAAGCCACTTTCTCTGACACATTATCAACATCATAGTCTTTTACAATAGATCTATGGTTGTCTTGTTTCTGAGAAAAGAATTCGATAGCTTGGAGAACTCTATGCGAGGATAAGCCAGTAAGAATTGTCACCCCCTCTTCAGCTGACTCAGGCCTCTCATAAGATTCTCTTAAATTAATCGCATTAAAGCCTAATATTGATGCCTCTTCATTAATCGTTCCACTATCAGAAATTACGACTTTAGCATCAACTTGCAACCTTATGTAATCACTGAAGCTTAATGGTTTTAGAAAATTTATATTTTTGTTAAATTTGATTTTCTTTGAATCAATTTTTTTCCTAGTCCTTGGGTGTGTAGAAACAATTATTGGCAAAGAAAAGTTTTCTGAAACTTTATTAACAGTATCAATTAGCTTTTTGAAATTTTCGTCATCCTCAATATTTTCTTGTCTATGTGAACTCAAGACAAAGTATTTTCCCTTTGATAGTTTTAATGAGTCTAAGATCTTTGAATTATTTATTTTTTTAATATTGTCATTAATGACTTCTTTCATAGGGCTTCCTACTTTAATTACCAAATCTGGTGACAAACCCTCTCTTAGCAAATACTCTCTTGCAATCGTGCTATAAGTTAGATTTACATCTGCGGTATGGTCAATAATTCTTCTATTGATTTCTTCGGGTACTCTCATATCAAAGCATCTATTCCCAGCCTCTAGATGAAATGTAGGTATTTTTCTATTCTTTGCTGCAATTAATGATAAACAACTATTTGTATCACCTAAAACCAAAACTGCATCAGGATTAATTTTATCTATTGCTTTATCAGTTAAATGTATAACATTCGCTATCGTTTCAGTGCCTGTATTGGCTGCAGCTTCTAGATAAGAATGAGGTTCCTTTAAGCCTAAGTCTTCAAAGAAAATCTGATTAAGTTCAAAGTCATAGTTTTGACCAGTATGGACAAGAAAATGTTCGAAATACTTATCAAATTTCTTAATTATCGAACTAAGTCTTATAATTTCAGGCCTTGTTCCTACAATAGTTAGTAATTTAAATTTATTCATGATTAATTTTATAATGATAAGTATCGGGTTGATTTTCATCAAAGACTTCATTTGCGTAGGCGAGCACTACTAGAGTTTCACTTCCTATATTTTTTATTGAATGTGCCATTCCAGGTATAGTCTCTATTACCTTAGAATCATCAACAGAAAGTTGAAATTTTAATTTCTCTTTTGAATCTATATTTTCAAAGACAAACTCTCCTACCCCGCATACAACAAGAAACTTTTCAATTTTTAAGTTGTGATAGTGCATGCCTCTAACTGCATTTGGTTTAATAGTAAAAAAGGAAATTTGACCTAGATCCAATGACTTTATAAATTCAGTAAAGATACCTCTTTCATCTGAATTGGAGTCAATATCATATGTAAAATCTTGATGCGGTAAATAAGTTAAGTATGTTGAGTACAGCAACTTTTCTAATCCATTTGCTATATTGTCAATTTTACAAATTGATCGGTTTCCTTTAAATTTATTAATTAGCACTGCTAATTCATTAACAGTTATTTCATAGGTTGCTGAAGGTTTTTTATAAAGAGCTTTAGCTTCCTTAAAGATTGTTTCTCTATTGTCTAGAGCATTAATGAAATCTTCAACTACATCATCAATAAAAGATAATTCCAGCAAGCTATCTCCATTATTAATTTTAATTTCTTTGTTATTTGCTATATTGTGACAAAATGTAGCCACTACAGAGTTGTAATTTGGTTTTGCCCACTTGCCAAAAATTCCTGGAAGCCTATATATTAACACTGGATTTTTATTTGTTGCTTGCAGGTTAAGCAATTCATCCTCTGCTAATTTTTTTGATTGGCCATAAACATTATTTTTTGTAGCTTGCGTAGAAGAAGAGAATAGTACAATTGCTTTTGAATTAATTTTGATTAATTCGTCGCATATTAGTTTAGTAAAGATATGATTATTATTAGTAAAATCATCCTCAGCTGTTGACCTATTTTCTCCGGCAAGATGGAAAATAAAATCTGCGCTTTGAATTTTTTTAGATATTGCCCTAGATGACTCTCCCCTAACAATGCCTTCAATATGAAAATTATCTCTTTCATTTAAACGATAAAAGAGGTTTTTAGCAATGAAACCATTAATGCCTGTGATTAGAATGTTCAAATTAAAATTCTTCTTCTATTACCTTCCCATCAAGTCCAGCTTTAATAACGTTCAAATCTAGCAATTTAATTTTTAGCTCTTCTAAGCTGAGTTGCTCAGTATTATGAGAATTATAATCATCTTGATTAGATATATCACTTTCGCCAAGGTTTACAAATTTATCATAATTAAGATCTCTCATATCAGGGGGAACTAAATAATAAGAGCCGAGATCTTTAGATCTCCAGCATTCCTCTCTACTAAGAAGAGTTTCATATAGCTTTTCTCCATGCCTTGTTCCTATTTTTTTTATTGTTGGTTTGAACTCATGAAAAATATCCTTTAGTGCTTCCGCTAATAACTCTATTGTGGATGCAGGAGATTTTTGAACAAATATTTCTCCATTATCACCATTCTCAAAAGCGAAGAGCACCAACTCAACAGCTTCATTAAGAGACATCATAAATCTAGTCATATTTGGGTCAGTAATTGTCATGGGTTTGCCATTGAGTATCTGGTTTATAAATAAAGGTATAACAGATCCTCTTGAAGCCATTACATTTCCATAGCGAGTAATAGATATTTTTGAAGCTGAGTTTTGTCTTGAGCTAGCAATTGCTACTTTTTCCATCATTGATTTAGAAATACCCATTGAGTTAATGGGATAGACAGCCTTATCTGTGCTGAGGCATATTACCCTCTCTATATTTAGATCACTGCATACCTTAAGAACATTCTCGGTACCAAAAATATTTGTTTTAACAGCTTCCATTGGATGGAACTCGCAACTTGGGACTTGTTTTAATGCTGCAGCATGAAATACATAATCGACTTCCTCAAATGCAGGCCTGATGGAGTCTTTATCTCTTACATCACCAATATAAAACTTAAGAGACGATGATTCATATTTTTTTCTCATATCATCTTGCTTTTTTTCATCTCTACTTAGCACTCTTATTTCTTTGATGGCAGTATTCAAGAACCTATTTAGGACGGCGTTACCAAAAGAGCCCGTGCCACCAGTAATTAAAAGAGTTTTATCTTTAAAGGCATTCATAATTAAATTTTATCAGTTAAGAAAATTAATGGGTATTATCTTTGATAAGTGAGCTTAGGGCAAAAAAAGTGTCATGCGAGCATTTCTTCCAATTATATTTCTCTGATCTTTCCATGCTATTTAATACCTTTTCAAAAACAATATCAGGAGAATCTACTATCTGTATGATGCAATCCTTAATAGATTGGATATCTTCTGGATCAAAATAAAATGCAGTATCTCCTAAAACTTCAGGCATAGGGCCTCTATCAGAGGAGGCTATGGGTTTACCAGATCCCATTCCTTCTAAAATAGTAATGGGCAAGTTTTCACAACTTGAAGCAAAAATAAAAATATCAGAATTCTGAATGAGAGAAGGTAGCTGATCCCTTTTAATAAAAGGGTGAAGTTTTGTATAAGTTAATTGAGGATCACATTTTTTAAGTAATCGCTTAAATTTTTTATAATAACTGCCTCTCCCGCCCCCAACTAGATCTAAAGTTAATTTGTACCCCGATGAATTCAATTCAGATATAGCTTGCAGTACTTTATCTTGATGTTTGTATGGAGAAATCTCTGAAATATAAATAATCTTTATTACATTTTGTTTATTGAATTTTTTTTGATTGAGCGTTTCTTTTTTTATTCTAAAAAAATCAGGAACCCCATGAGGTATGACTCTATAGTTATTGATCTTTCCAGTGCTTTTTTGAATCATTCTGGCAGCATAATGAGTTAAAAAAATGGCAAGGTTTGAAGAACGCAATGATTTTATATAAAGTTTTTGCAAGATTTTTAACCTGATTCTTGCAATAGAATATCCAAATCGTTTTGTCTCACCTGGTTCAAACGGAAGCATATCTTGGCTAAGTGAAGCACTTGGCTCAAAGTTACAAACAGAACTTGCTGTTGTCTTAAATAAAACTTGGCAATTATTATTACGAATCTCACTTGGAAATAAAAATTTTTGCCAAAAAAGCTGATGAAAAATGCTCTTTTCTAAAAAGCTGGGAGAATGTTTATGCAGCCATTGTCTATCAGGTAATGCATCAAGACATTGGGGATATGACCAAATATGTACTTCAAGATCATTTAATTCCTCAGGAACATTTAAGAGGATGCCTTCTAAATGAGCTATAGTACCTCCTGATCTGCTTCTTGAAGCATCAATAGCAATAATCATTGTTCCAAGTTTTCATCACTTATTCTTTTAGCGCTAGCCCAAACACCAATCAAAAAAGCAAGCAGGAATGCGCCGTGGCCAAGTTTAAATGTTTCATGAAATAACCCATATGCAATAATTCCCCACAAACCAATATACATACTGAAATCATAAGACTTCAAAAAACGAATGAGCTTAAAAAGTAAATAGAAGTAAACAAGCAAACCAATGATGCCTGTTCTAAAGAGAACATCATTGAACTGACCATGCGCAGAGCCAACTTGATCCTCAAATAATATCCA
>Ga0181580_10002805_pt1 | contig 14166 bp, 39 predicted proteins | sample 071ome_23_FD_132413 | JGI IMG/M metagenome (GOLD analysis project Ga0181580, IMG submission 132413) | Coastal salt marsh microbial communities from the Groves Creek Marsh, Skidaway Island, Georgia - 071403BT metaG (megahit assembly) | ecosystem: Environmental > Aquatic > Marine > Intertidal...
CGCCGAACCTTCAGCGCTTGTTTCCTCGCTCATTTTAAATTAAATTTAAATTAAATCAGATAAAATTATTGGTTTTTCTGATTTTATCAGTTGAAGAATAGAATATGTATCATCTTTCCTTCTTACCCCATCTAATATGTACCCATGGCGAAGTACGGCTTTCAAAAAATTAAATTTGTATTTTTTTTCAATTTCTATGGCTATTTTTGTAGGCATAGAATATTCATCAAATTCAGAATACCAAACATTGTCACTGTATTCCTCACACACTGATATAATTGAGTTCATTGTACTAATAGTTACACTTATTTCGCCGCCAACTTACAGTATAATTCTAATAGGGATTTTCCAGGGGAGATTGATAAATACCACCCCCCCGGCTTGCTCTGTCAAGCAAAATCCATTTTTTTTTGAGAAATGGGGTGGGTTGTTTGTGAATAACTTTCTTTAAAATAATTGCAAATAAGTTTGACTCGAGCCGGCTCTTCCTTTAGTTTATAAGTATATGAAATACAACGACCCAATCGAAAGAATCAAAAAAGTTAAAGCCGAGATCGCTGATCTCACAGAGATGATCCGGAACACGGACAACATTTATGTAATGCAGAACTGCCAACTGCAAATCAATGAGTATGAAAAGTGGCTCAAGGAATGCCGGATGCAGAACGAGTTCACCTCGTCCCGTAATGGTTTGCTAATTGCGAAATAATTCGCAATTAGTTTGACGTCAGCAGTCTTTTCCCTTACTTTATATATATGAACTTAACATTAGATAACTTAAAACTTGATCAAGTCGATTGTATCGACTCTAACGTTGTAAATGTTTTCTGTCTCTTTGATTCGGGCAAAGGCTACTACGAAGGCGGGCTAAGTGCTGATGTAGTAATCAGCGAAGAGGATGGCTTCATCTTTGCTGATGCGGTAAAAGTTAACTTTGTCGAAGACGAAGACGAAAACGAAATTGAACTTACTTTCGACACAAAGGAGTTAGAAAAAAAGATTGAATACAATTTAAACAACGTGATGAACAGCCCCATAACTAACGAAAACGAGCGCCAACTAATTGATGCGCTTAGCTAAAATAATTGAAAATAAATTTGACTTTAACCATTAAATAGACGATAGTAGTAATATGACAGAAGAACTAGAACAATTCATGACGGAGAAGCTAAACATCATTGCACGTTTAGGCTTTGAACCACTCGAAGGTGAAGAGTTATTCGTAGATGTTGGAGACAACGTTTGGAATCTTGACCAAATCATCGAAGCATTCAATAACCAATGAGTGAGCGCGAACCATATCCACAACTTGACTGCGCCCTTGCTATGAGCAAGGCGCGCGGCAATCTTAACTTTCTTGTCAATAGAATAAAAGAAGAATGGCATGAAACACACACCACCGCGCAAGCTATACAGGATGCCCACACTGCACTAATGGAAGCGCAAAAAGAATACGAAAAAGTCTTGACTTTACTCAGAAACTCAACTAATGTAAATGTATGATAACAATTAAAAAACACAAAAACTTCTCTAACTGGTTTCAAGTATTCTCATTCGGCAAGATGGTCGATGAGTTCACAAAGCGCGCTGATGCTGTCGATCTCGCAAGGTCAATAGCTAAAGAAAAAGAGTTGACAGAAATCATCGTCATGAATCGTAACGTGGAGGTGGCATAATGGACATCATTATTCTAGCCATAGCCATCGCAGCCTATGCACTAAAGTCGTCAGGTCAAGTTTAAAAATAAAAAAAATAAAAAAGCCATAAGTCCTTGAATATCAAGGGTTTATGGCGCCTAGGCGCCATAAGTCGTTGAATAACAACAACTTACGAAAGCTTTGTACAAGTACCGTGCCAATTGAGTGACTTAATGCCTGCAGGATTGTGCAAAAACTTAGTTGAATTATAATTGAAAATAAATTTGACGTCAGCTTGTTTTTGGATTACCTTGTTTATATAAGATTAAATAAACAATATAGAAATAAAGATATGATAACAGACGAGATAATAGAATTCATGATTGAAGAGTTAGGCATAATTGACTACGTAGGACAGCGCGAAGTGGAAGACTTCGAATTGTTCGAAGATGTAGGAAGTAATTTTTGGTCTTTTGCAATGATAAAACAAGCTTTTGAGGAAAGATAAAATGACAAGATTAGAAAGAATAACCACACTAGTAAAACAAGCGCGCTCGCAAAAACGTCAAAGTTGGATACTTTGCAGACTCATAGACATGTGGAGCGAGGAAGCTAGGATACAACTTAATTGGAATCAAAGGGTTGAATCTTGGGTGAAGATGTTTTCCTGAGAGGCCCGCGACATGCGCTGCAGGCTATTTGTCCATATCGCAATCCTAAAGCGGCCCGCAGGCCCGCAGGCTATTTGCCCATATCGCAATCCTAAAGCGGCCCGCAGGCCCGCAGGCTATTTGCCCATATCGCAATCCTAAAGCGGCCCGCAGGCCCGCAAACAAACTATTTGAATAAATTAAAAAAAAGTTTGACAAAAACTAAAAAATCAACTACTATACTACTATGAATAACACATATAACGGATGGAAAAATTGGGCAACTTGGAACGTAGCATTATGGCTAGGCAACGACGAATCACTCTATAAGATGGCTCGTCGGTTCGTTAACTACAAAGACTTATCGCAAGCGCTAGTAGACTGCGACACACCCACCACCCCAGACGGGGCAAGTTACACAGACCCCGATCTAGACACCTATGCCCTAGATGAGTGGCTAATGGACGAGTTTACCTCATAAGTCTTTGATTACTAGGCGCTTATGGCGCCTAGGCGCTGTAAGTCGTTGATTACCAACGATTTAAAAAATTAAAGTTTTCCTTGACTTTGGGAGTTAGTTGCAGTAGGGTAAGGTATGACTAAAACAGAAATGCTCACCGAAATTGCTAATCTTCACCAAGCCCTAAAAAGCTCGGCTGACCTTACTCCTACAGATCGCACTGTGATCCGTAACGAAATTGGCGACCTTGAAGACAGGGTTGCCCTACTAGAGTTTCAAGAAGTCGAAGATATCGACTACGGCTATCACGACCAATATGAGTTTTAAATGCTTGACTACCATAGCTTAACACCTTATATTCTTTATATATGAAAAACAAAAAACTACTACTTACTACCTCTTCTGATAAATGTGTTATAATTGCTGAAGTTGAGAATAATCATTCTTATAATGATCGAGAATATGTTATCAGTAGAGATATGCTAGATGTTAATATTAAAAATGGCAACTTTACAGAGATTACTGAAGAGTCGGATTGGGATAGTGGTAGAATGTGGGTTCTTACTGAAGATATATCGTAAGTCGTTGAGGCCCAGCTACTTATGGCGCCTAGGCGCTGTAAGTCGTTGATTACCAACGATTTAAAAAATTAAAGTTTTTCTTGACTTTGGGGGTCAGTGGAGGTAGGGTAAGGTATGATAACAATCAAAAAACACAAAAACTTCTCTAACTGGTTTCAAGTATTCTCATTCGGCAAGATGGTCGATGAGTTCACAAAGCGCGCTGATGCTGTCGACCTCGCAAGGTCGATTGCCAGCAACCAAGAACAGGAATATATCAATGTCTTAGGAAAAGCGATTAAAGTAAATCGCTAAGTCTTTGATTATCAGGCGCTTACGGCGCCTAGGCGCTGTAAGTCGTTGATTATCAGCGCTTTATGAAATTTAATCTAAAAGATCATCGATCATTGCAATGCAAGCAAAAAGCGCGGGTAAAGCAAAAAAAGTAATTGCCAAGAAATTAATCATTGTAAACTCCTTTCATCTCGTCAGATACTCCAATCTCTAAATCCTCTTCGTCAATAGACTCAGCGGTTGGTGAATAATCAAACAAGGAAGCCTCGTCCTCGATGTCGTATTCTTGAGCATCTAGTAAGCCATACTCGCCCAAAACTTCTTGAGACTTAATCTCCTCAATGAAGTCAGCGACTGACTGAGTTGCAGAAACTTTTTGTGAGCTTTCTGCGGCGTGCTTAATAATTGCGATTCTTTGATCTTGTGTTAATGTCATAATAATAAAGTAAACTAGGTTTAAGGTTTTGTCAAATTAATTGTGATGTGAGACAAGTTTTTCATTAAAGTCTGCCCGCATAGCTACAAGCAAATCTTCGTGAGCTTTTCCGTCCATCTCAAATTGATGCATAAGTGATGTCACTCTATGTGGCGCTTGCCATCCTAACACATCATCAGAAACAGATAGTGGAACAAAGTTACCATCTAAATTAAATACTGCAACTTCAAAAGTATCAGGATAACGACCATAAAATGGTTGAAATGCTCCATCATCAATACCCGAAATAACTGAGAACTGATACCCGTTGTCAAGTGTGAGCGATGCACTCCATCTTCTAATGGAATCATCGTAAGTGAATTCTAAATCATCGAAGTTTTTCATATAACAATAATGTAGTTTAGTTTGTTTTGTTTGTCAAATTAAAAGCCAAAATCTTCCCTGTCAAATCTTCTTACTTCATCGTAATTATCGGGATCAATAAATTTATCAGTTTCTTTACTTTCGTGCCAAAAGTTTACATCAAAGTATACACTCCAACCTTCATCAAATAGATCATCATACTTATCCTCATAATCTTGTAGACTAGTTATGCCTAGGCTAGTTGCCGACACTCTCTTGTCAGTACTAGTTTGATATAGTTCTAACTTATCAATGGAATCAATCTTGTACATAGTTTGCTCTTTTATGAATAATGCTTTTTCGCTCATGATAATTATATAACCTCCTGTATGTCTTTTGTCAATGCCATTTCTGCATCTACTTGTTGCTGTAATAAGTTGAGTTTGTTGAGTAGGCTTTTGTAGCCAATGTATCCGCCATTGTGCCAACCTTCCCACTTGCCGTTAATCTTTTTGAATGTCACATCCCAAGCACAAGCATAATCATAAGTGCGAAGCAGTCCATTGGACAAGCGCTCGAAGTGAAATTCTTTTCCGTTGTCTTTAATTGTCATAATAGTAATGTAGCGCCGTTACCTAATCACCGCAAGAAAAAAGTTAAATAAAATGCATTTTGTTGTAAATGCTTGATTATCAGGCACTTACGGCGCCTAGGCGCTGTAAGTCGTTGATTATCAACAAAATAAAAAATTAAAGTTTTTCTTGACTTTGGGGGTCAACGGAGGTAGGGTAAGGCATGAATAAAATACAAGCACTCAGAGATAAGCACGGATTAGCCGTGATGCACGTCGCCCAACACGGGGCAGAAGTAAATACTGGCTGGACTGCCGTAGAGGTATCCAAAATCTTGGTCGCCAATCACTATAGGGCGGTTGAGGCGGTCAACAACTACATGAGCAGAATTCAGGATCGCTCATCCTCTGATCTGGTCGCCTGTATCAGCGATAGGGATTAAATTATCGTAAGTCCTTGAGCATCAGGCGCTTACGGCGCCTAGGCGTCGTAAGTCGTTGATTATCAACGAAATAAAAAATTAAAGTTTTTCTTGACTTTGGAGGTCAACGGAGGTAGGGTAAGGGTATGATAAATAATACAATGACTAGAAGCGAAGTGAGCAAGCTACTCAGCGAGGCTCAGGAAAAAATCAACCTCATACTCCAAGACGACGGGGTAAAACCGACACCAGCCGATTACGAGCGAATGGCTGAATGGCAAGACGATGTCAACCACATTTTTACCGAGTTGACAGACGAGATCTCATGGGTGATGCGAGGCAAGCCAATGCTACCCGCATGCGAGGATGACGAAGTCATCTTCGAAATTGAACTACCTGCATAAACCGTTAACTATCAGGCGCTTACGGCGCCTAGGCGCCATAAGTCGTTGAATATCAAGCATTTACAAAAATAACCATTCACATAAAAACCCCTCCCGTTAGCGGGGAGGGGCTTATTTGCAGCTATATTTGACAATATTTGGCTTATTATGCGACCTTCTTTAGACTATACAAGCTAGCCAAAAGATTATCATGATGTCTACGTAAAGAATGATATGATGGACTATTGTCTCCACGTATTTCACGCATAGCTAATTGATAGCCAACTGCCCTTAGTTCTGATTCTAATTTAATTGCACTCATAATTATACTCGGTTAAGTGAAACGATTCTATCATAACGAAAAGAGCGAAAACCCTGTCTGTTATGACACCAAGAACGAAAGCCCACCACCGCTTTGCCTTCTGCCTTGTTGCCAAACTCATTGGTATGGCTTGGCTTGGCAATGGTGTACATTTCAGTGTTGCCGTCTTTAGCTGTATATACCACTTGATAACGTGGAATAAATAGATTAAGAATTTTGTTCAGTAGTTTCATTAGCATTTTCTCCTACGGGATTTTGATTGTAATAATTGTAAGCATCAGTCACTTCTTGCGCTGATTCGAAACTTACAGAAATAATGTCTCGGTAATCATATGGGTGGTGAGGGGTTGCCGACTCTTCAAAGAATAACTCCCAAAGCTCGCTTGGCTCATCCCAAGTTGGTAAGTCTAGTGGTCTGCCGATGCAGGTTGCTTCTATATAATTGTTTTTCATTCTTCTATACTATAGATTCCTAAGTGAGATGCAAGCTCTTTCATCATTGTATCTTTGTTAAAAAAGTCGTAAGCAAATGTAAGCAATTGTTCTTGGTCTCGTGGGCTATAATCTCTAATCTCATCGTAAATTTCAAATATGTTAAGGTTCCAATTCCAGGATTCTACTTGTGATTCTACTTGTGCTTTTGTCATACTAAGCCCTCCTTTTGTAATAATGTTTTGAATTGATCGTAAACTTTTTGTTTACTGCCCTTAAGACCAAAGTCTTCCTTAATAATACTGTAGCAACTCCGGCCCCGCGACATTTTCATGCCCACTGTTTCAAGTTTGAGGCCCCTGAGTAAGGTGCGAAGTCTGAATGCTTCGATTTGTGTTGGTGTGTCTAATATCATAATGATGCTCCTTCCATTGCGCCGTTCAGGCATAGTTCATGTTCTAAATCTTGTAGATCACAGATGAGATCTGCAAGAGCTTCTTCAGCTGATTGAGTGGTGAAACCTCTAACACCTAGCTTCGCACCTTTTTCAAGGTTGATTCTATCAAACGGGTCAGCGTAGCGCATGTTCCCGTGAGCGATGTCGAGGACGGTTTTGATGATCTCATTCTGAGTCATTTTTAATCCTTTCGTTTTGGTTGTCAACTATCTTTGCAAGGCGAAGTAATTCTTGTGTTACTTCTGCTTTTGCTGTGTTGTTTGCTTTTGGGTTCTTCAACACCTCGATCATAATAGGAACGAGTGCTGACCATGTTGGTGTTATATCTATCGTATCTTGCATAATACTAAACTAAACTAATAGTGGGTTGGTGTCAAGCTATTCTGAATCTTTTTTTGCTCAACTAAATCTTTTAAATCGAAACTGATAGATACAAGGTTTTCGTTGATATTCTTCATGACCTTGACGAGATCCTCCATGTTTGCATGTCTGCGGTGTTCTAACATCTCGTCGCTGAGTCCGTCAATGGCGAATCTAATTGCTTTTAATTCTTCCTTCATTTAACTATACATTACTCCTTCTAATTCTGATTGCAACCATAATATGGCTTTTTGTCTGATGTCACAGTGTGAGACTTCAGTAAATACATTGTCGTTGACACGAAGATAAAGATCAAACCCATTCTTTTTCTCTGTCTCTAGGTCGTTTGCTTTATACCACTTTTGGGCATAATCTATCATTCTTTCTTCTATTCTCATGACATATAGGCGGTTACTTTGTTGTGTGTTAATAAAACTTCATCTGCATAGTATGCAAACTTTTCGGTTTCCTTCTCGACAAAAGTCTCATACTTGTAAGGGTTGTATGTTACCTCAACTTCCCTAGTTATAACTTGGGGGTTGCGGGATACATTTTCTGCATCCTGAAGATAGCCCTTAACAAAAGCATGAACATTCTTCCTCTTCTCACGAAGAACCTTCTCTCTGCCCTTGCGGTCAACATGGAAGTAGCAATCCCAAAGTCCAATACTTTCTCCCCTGGGAATGTGAGCCTTAACTAGCCCGTGTTGCTTGATGCTCCAACAATCCTTGTGCAGATTCTTGTAAACATATACAGGGCGGTTCTTCTTGATGATGTATCTTGGGTCTTGTTGGTTTCTTAGTATCATATATACATACTAAGGCAGTTTTTAAATAACCGCAAGAAAAAAGTGAATTAAATTGCACTTTGTTGTAAACCTTTGAATATCAGTCACTTATGGCGCCTAGGCGCTGTAAATCGTTGATTATCAGCGCTTTATGAGATTAGTGAGCTAAGTAAGCAATGCCCTTCTTGCACCCCTTAATAAAGCAAAGGTTGCAATTGTTTGCTTGACAAGTTGGCTCGTTGCCCTCTATAGTGGCTGGGCATACATAGTGCCCGTCTTGCTCGGCTTGGGCTTGTGATGTATAAACTGAAGTGCCCGCGTCTAAGCCGTCTACTTGTGGGGCTGGCTCATCTACATAAATGGCGCTAGGCTTAAGGCAAACATTTTTAAGGCTAGCTAACTTTTGCAAGTGTGGCAATTGAGAATCGCGCTTCCATTCACGAGTTGGGAACCAGAAACGAATTGTTGGGAATTGCTCGCAAATACGAATCCAGGCTGAAATGTACTTGGGGGAAAACAAATCACCAGAATCATGAACACGAAATAAATCTGTGTTTTTTGTTTTGAGCTTTTTTTTGTTGCCGTGCTTGTCAAAATACTTTGCGCGGATTTGGTCACACATTGCATCGACAAAAGTTTGCCCGTTATCTTGATGTAGAGACTTTGTGATTAGGTCGGCTTTTGCTTGTAAGCTCGCCTTCACATTACTGAAAGTGTAAAAGCCCTTGCAAGCATAGCAAGAATCGCAAATAAACTTTTTTGCTTTGCTTTTAATCTTTGCCAATAGCTGCGCGGCTGGGCAATACTTGAAAGCGGGGATGTTGAACCCATAACAGGGCATCTTTTTTGGATTGGATAGTAAGTTAATCATACCCTTAAAGTAGCACACAACTTAACTCACCGCAAGAAAAAAGTTAATTAAATAAAAGATTGTTGTAAGTCGTTGATCCTTAGTCACTTACGACGCCTAGGCGCCATAAGTCGTTGAATAACAACAACTTATGAAATTATATGGCACAAAAAAACCCCGCCTTCCCGAACGATAAGGAAGACGGGGCAAACAAACAACGTATTTACACCTCAACTAATTCGCCTTCAACCACTTCCATGTCAAGAGTATTCTCAACATGGTCATCGATTTTGAAGTCAACAAAATTGTCGAACACAGAGTGCAAAGCATCTGAACGATTGGGAAGCTGAACAAGATTGCCCTTGTAAACCTCGGTGAAAGCATTGTAAAGAGAATTTACATTGCGATCCCAAAATTCAGGATGATCAGAAGATTCCCATTGATTGACCACGTCAATAATTTTTGACTTAGGCAAAGCGCCTGCTTTGGTTGCTCTAATGATCAAGTCGTGAGCATACACTTCACCGATTGTACGATTTTTGTAAGCCTCGATGCGAGCATCTTGACCATGCCAAAAGCCAAACAACTTACCAAGTGCGCGATTGATGGTGAAATCTAAATCTTGCAAAATGTTGCGAGTGTGGCGACGTGCAAGTTTAATGGTATTAGTGAAAATAAGATTGTCACAAACAAATGGAGCATCACCTGCACACAATCCCGCAGGAAAAGTTTTGTCGTGAGAGTTGCGAACACCAACCACACAACCACGATCAGTTGCTTGGCGGTTTGGATGATCAACGGCAAACAAACCAAAATAATGTTTGTCATCACGAGCAAGAGAATGCACCTCATCTTGAATGGTAAAACCATTGCTTGCAAGAAATCCTTTGGTGCGGTTGACCAACTCATGGTGAGCGATTGGCTGATAAGAAACGGCACGTTCACCATTGGCATTTTCTTTTTGGCGATACTCCACAGGTGGAGTTGGTACAAGTGAAACTTGTTCGAGGTCTACAAGTTTGTGATTACCTCCGCAGATGTTAAGGTTAACAGATTTGCGAGGAGCGATGTTGTTTTCTTCAGTATTCATAATAGTAATAATATAGATGTGATTGTTTTTGTCAATAGTTAATTGCGAGAAAAGTAATCTTTTTTGCTTTGAATTGCATCATATGCTGAAGCCTTGTCTTGAATGTCGCGCAAGGCAAGACCGATAAGAGAAAGCATTTCCAATTCCTCGCTATCAGTTTTATCAACATTTGGTAAAATGTAAGTGTTCCAAAGGTGAGACATTGTAGTGTCCATGACTTGATCTACACTTGGTTGTTCTTCGTGGTTGTCTGAATTAGGAATAAACATAGTTAAGTACCTCCTTGTGTTTGTGTTTGCGGTGAATAATTTTGTTTTTGAGTTTGTGTGGGCGACTCTTAGTAAAAAGAATCGATTTTCTAATCTTGATTTCCCTTGCTTTCATATATACATACTAGACCCAAAACCTAATTACCGCAAGAAAAAAATGCAACTAAATGCATTTTGTTGTAAGTCGTTGATAGTCAAGCACTTCCGGCGCCTAGGCGCCACAACCCCTTGATAACCAAGAGGTTATGACTAGAACTTTAACCCTTTATGAGTTTTAGGGTGTCGGCGAAAGACGGGATCGGTCTACCGATGCTCGTATAGAATTTTTGTATGGCACTGATTTGCCGAATGCGTTCTGGTGTTGCCCATAGAATATTTTTTTCACTCATCATTTTTTTTCCTTTCGTTTATCTGGTTGGTAGTTGTACTTCGAGAATAAATTCGTCATCCTCAAATGTATAGTCTCTGACTCCGTTTGTCAAGTCGTATCCGCTTGCCGTGCAATTCGCCTCACAGACTAAATCGTCAACGATGCCTATGATGTCACCGACATGGTCGTCAACACTAGGGACTGCTTGGTTCACTATGCTCATAACATAATCAGATTGCTCTTGTTCGGTCATTTTTTTTATATCGTTTATCGTTATCATACCCCTAATATAGACTAGCGATACCTTGCTGTCAAATAAAATTTAAATAAATTTTTGTTACCTAAGGTGTTGATATTCAGTTACTTGTGGCGCTTGGGCGCCATAACCCGTTGGTAGTCAAGAACTTACAACATTTTTTAAATTCAATTTAATTCTAATTAAAATTTATATTATTTAAGTCATATTTGTTTATTATTTGTTTGTTATTTGGTTATTATTAGATTGATATATATTTTAATGTGTGTTAGATGTTTGTGAAAACATATAGCAAGAAAGACTGATGGTGAGAATGAGAATAGAAATCATAATAAATGTAATTGAAATTGAGTTAAATAAAACCCCCCGCCCCACTGAGGACGGGAGGTATAGGAGGATCAAAAGGATCTCATAGCTAGGATTGCTTGTTGCACCTCGCCAGGAGTAGCTGGATTGTCTGCTAAATCATCGATGGTCTTACATGGCAATGATACATCCCGCACATAATCACCACTTGCTTCGACAAGCTCCATTCGCTTCTGAGCATGACAAGCGCGCTCAACATATCGTTCACCTCCACATCGAATAAGAACAAGAAGGTTAGGCATTTCTACTTTAATAACATCCAAATCATCTTTAGTTATAAAACCAAATTGTTGTTTGGAAAGAACTTTTACTAGTGTGTTAATAATCATAATACCAATATAGATAGAAAATATGCCGGCGTCAAATAAAAACAAAAAAAACCTCCGACCTAGAACATGGGATGGGAAGGGGTTCTAAATCGGAGGCTTGAGTGGCGAGAGAAAAAACACCTCCCCCCTTGGACTCCAACGTACACCAACGCCAAGGAGGGAGATAGAAATAGGTGTGGGGAGGGACTACTGAATACCCTCAACTTTCGGCGTGAACATCAGTTCAATAGTGTAACCTACTCGCACTACACTTGGATTGGGGATCCTACCTCAGACATTTGTCCATCGGCACTCCACCACAGAGAAGCATATACCTTATCTCGAACACGAAGAGATCATTCGGTCACCCACAGGAAGGATTATAAGCCCTTCCAAAGTTTATTTGAATCAAATTTAATTCAAATTTAAAATGTTAAAGAACAGAAAGTCTGAGGCTATTTTATTTACTTGAGTTGCCTCTTCTCAAGATGACAGAAAACTTAATTATGTTTATATTATACTAAATTCTATATTATTTGTCAACTTTTTTTTTGTTATTTGTTAAAATTTCTTTTAAATATTCGGGCAAATTCTTTTTAAGTAGTTGTGGATGTGTCATACTTAATTGTGCCAGAGGCGCAAGTTCTTGACCATACATCTTATTTGGTTCAGTATTATTATCAATAAGAGTTGGTGTTGGTACATTGCGATTAGTCTTAACATACTCTGTATGATTTACCTTCTCTATATCATAACCAACTGCAATAAATGTGTCAATTATTGGAGTGATTGCGCGACATGGGCTACACCCATCACTATAAACATAAGTATATTTAGCCATATATTATATTATATTTGAATGCCCGCCTTTGCAAGTTTTATTTGTTGTAACCTGCGATCTGCCTCTTTTTGTTGGGCGAGAAGACTATCTTCTATTACAGAACCATACTGAGCGAACTTCTTCATTGAGATATAATGCCCACTCTTTACATTGTTCATGATTTGTGTGGCGCGGATACATTTTGCGGTATTCATAATTATTCCTTTCGTTGGTGATTAATATAGAACTACTATATAGGGTTGGAGAAGCAAAGTCAACACATTTTGTTAAATTTTATTAATTTAAATCAAATTTAATTCAAATTAAGTCGTAAGTTGTTGATTATCATTATCTTCCAACGTCTGTGCAATTAACTTATCTTGGAGCATATCATTAACATAGTATGTGTTGTTGAAGAGTCCATGTATGTTTTGACCATTATTTGTGAGTTTATTTAATTCAGATTTAATTTCATTTATTTCATTATTTGCGAGTTCTTCTATCTTATTTGCGCTAACCCGCTCTCCAGTTTGGTTATTTACCAAAGTCTCATTAGGCTTTAGGTCGGCGCGCATTCTATTTATTTCAGAACGAATGACTAGCATATCGTCCAACAAACTATTTATGTCTTTTGTGATACTCATACCAACCACTATACCCTTTATTTCGAGCAAGTCAAATGAAATTGCAAAAAATTATAATTTATTTAATTCTATTTAAATTTAATTTGAATTATAATCAAATCCTGTTTGGTAGGGCGGAAATAATAATATTAAATTTTCGTTCAAATTAACTGCACTGCGCGGATAACCCTTGTCATTGTAATATTCAACACCCTGCACCTCAATTTCATTATTTGACAGAATATCGTTAAAAAATGGGTCATTATCCATCCAATAGTCAAGATAATTACTTATTTGGTCGTCATCCATTATTTCGCGCGATTTTTATTTGCATTTATTTACACTTTAATTAATTTGCCGATTTAAATTGAATTAAATTTATTTATATTTATTTAGATTATTTGCATTTATTCTATTTGTATTTAAATGAAGTTAAATTGAGTCAAAAAAAGTTAAAATTATTTCGCGCAAATTCTATTTAATTTTAATTTGATTTAATTTACATTTATATAATTAGTTTAAATATGGAAATGTCATTGGTAAAATGGAAATCCAAATTTATTTCTTTTAATTTTGTTTTGATCTATTTCAGTTAAATTGATTTGATTTTGATTTGATTTATTTTGCTTGTTTTTTGTGTTAAATTTATTTGAATCAAAATTTTTGCTAATTATTTCGCCATATTTGTCTCGCGCACCACTCAGCACCACTTTTACCCACTTTAACCCACTCATAATTATATCGTTCCTTCTAAACCGCTATTTCTATAAGGAAATCGGGCAAATTCAATCAAATTAAATTCTATTAAATCTAGTTTAAATCTATTCATATTTTGTTATATTCTCTGTATTATATTCTTATATATATTGTATTGTATAAGTTATTATGTATTATATTGTAAATTATAGTATATTTCAAGGTAAAAAGAGGTGAGGGGAACACCCAAGGATAGGAGGAAAAACCTTGGATGAACCCCTCGATATGATTAACAACAGAACTCTAATTTGAACTTCTTTTAAGTAATGCTCGACTCAACAAAAACCTATTTTTCGAGTCATAAATTCTACCATTTTCATCTTGTGGAAGATTGCTAATTACTTC
>Ga0181580_10002806_pt1 | contig 14160 bp, 18 predicted proteins | sample 071ome_23_FD_132413 | JGI IMG/M metagenome (GOLD analysis project Ga0181580, IMG submission 132413) | Coastal salt marsh microbial communities from the Groves Creek Marsh, Skidaway Island, Georgia - 071403BT metaG (megahit assembly) | ecosystem: Environmental > Aquatic > Marine > Intertidal...
AGCCAATGTCGGTTACTTAAAATTCACACCTGAAAAAACTTGGAATCCGCTCTAGATATCCCTAGAAACCACACCATTCGCAAGAATATATTTGAATGGTGACAACAAGAATAAATCATGCGTTGGAAGACGGGTAGAAGAAGTAGAGATATAGAAGATCGTCGTAATTCACCTTTACCGGGTCGCTCAAGAATGCCGTTTCCGAGAGTGGGAAGGCGTGGCATGAGACGTGGTGGCGGGCTTAGCTTTGGAATGATTGCGATTATTGTCGTGATTGGTCTAATTACCGGCCAAAATCCACTGCAAATGTTAGGCATGATTATGGGTGGCGGTGGTGGAATGCCGGTGCAAATGGCTGAAAGCCAAGGTGTGCCTTTAAACCCTTCTGCAAATGATCAAGATGCAGAGTTCGTGTCAGTTGTTTTGGCTGATACAGAAGACACTTGGCATAAATTATTCTCACAGGCTGGTTCACGCTATCAAGTACCTAAGTTAGTTCTTTACAACGACCTTACTCGTACTGCATGTGGTCTTGGACAAGCAGCATCGGGCCATTTTATTGTCCAGCAGACTCAAAAGTGTACCTCGACTTAGGTTTTTTTAATGAATTAAAACGTTTAGGGGCGCCTGGTGATTTTGCAGTGGCTTATGTGATTGCACATGAAATTGGTCACCACGTGCAAAATCTTGTTGGTACATCTAGTAAAGTATTTCAACAAAGACAACGTAGTAGTAAGAAAGATGCCAACGCACTGTCTGTGCTACAAGAACTCCAAGCCGATTGTTATGCAGGGATATGGGCGCACCATGCGCAACGTGAGAGAAATATTCTAGAAGTAGGTGATTTTGAAGAAGGTTTAGCTGCAGCTTCTTCTGTTGGTGATGATAGATTACAACGGCAAGCAGGGAGAGCAGTGCAGCCTGAAGCCTTTACGCATGGATCGTCTAAGCAGCGTATGCATTGGTTTCGAGTTGGATTTGAATATGGTGATGTTTCACGTTGCAACACATTTAAATAAATCATCTAAGCGATTAAGTTTAGTTTTAAGTTCCAAATACTAGAGGGGTATCAGTCTAAATTCGGGCAATTCACTTAAATTGAAATACAAACTGAAGAATAACTATGTCAGTAGCTAGAGTCACAGAAATTAAGTCCTCATCTAAAAAGAGTTTTGATGATGCCGTTCAAGTAGGATTAAAACGAGCTAGCAAAACACTAGAAAATATTAAAGGTGCTTGGATACAAGATCAGGAAGTGAAGGTGGGCAAAAAAGGTGAAGTTGAAGAGTATCGTGTACTTATGAAAGTTACTTTCGTGCTTAAATAAAAACACTAACAATAATTAATAAAAAGCCCGTTTTATCACGGGCTTTTTATTTGTTCGATAGCTAAAGTTTATTTAGCGAATACATTTTTCAATACTCCAATAATCGCCATCAGTACACCACCGCAGACACCGCCAGACGCGATACTGCCAAGGATGCCTGTAATGTCCATGCCACCACCAGCATCAACACCAAGTGAGCCGAGTAAAGCACCGCCAACACCGCCTCCGAGGATACCGATGATAGAGTTACCCATTGTGCCTAAACTTAAATTTTTCATTAGCCCACCAGCAATGTTTCCACCAACAGCACCACTGATGAGATTAATAATTAGGGGTAGCATGCTTTCCATAATATTCTCCTGATTTATGATTGTAATTATTCTTGTATAGCGTGATTGACACTTTGACGCGTCTAGTCATTATAGTGGCCCATGGTAAAAATGGGTGAGAAGTGATCAGATGTAAGGCGGAATGAGAAAAAGCCATATAAATTAATCACATACAGCTAGGAGAAGTAGTTATCCGGCAAAATCAGAGGAGGTTAAATTGTTGATTAATGAATATTACACCCACGAGAACCATGGGCCTTATGAAATGTTTGCGTTGGGTGATTTTGAGCTGACTTCAGGGCAAAAATTAATAAATGCCCAGCTAGCTTACAGTGTTTATGGTGAGCTGAATGAAAAGCGTAATAACGCCATATTGTTCACCATTATGTTTTCGGGAACATCGAAAAATATGGCGCATTATGTAGGTCCGGGTAAAGCATTAGATACAAATAAGTACTGCATTATTTTGCCCAATCAAATAGGCAATGGAATTTCTACTTCGCCACATAACATAGATGGTGAGCAAGCCATGCAAAATTTTCCTGTTATTTCTATTGCTGATGATGTAATTGCGCAACATCGGTTATTGACCGAGAAATTTGCCATCAACTCATTAGAGTTAGTGACGGGATGGTCCATGGGTGCGCAACAAGCTTTAGAGTGGGCAATACGTTATCCCACAATGGTAAAGCGCCTCGCGCCGATTGCAGGTACTGCTAAGTGCACAGCACATAACTCACTGTATGTTGATGTATTCACTGAGGCCTTATTGTCTGATCCTGAGTACAAGCAAGGTGCGTATGATTCTGCACATAGCTGTGAACAAGGATTAAAGCGTTTGGCGCATGTGTTTGCTTTAATGGGAGTGAGTCCTGAATTTTATAAGCAAGAAGCATGGAGACGGTTAGGATTTGGGTCTAAAGAGGAGTGTATGGAGGGCTTCTGGGAAGCATGGTTTAAGCCAATGGACCCAAATGCACTGCTGACCATGGCAAGAAAGTGGCAAATGGGTGATTCAAGTGCCCATGCAGATGGAGATTTAGAAAAAGCACTAAATAAGATTAGCGCTAAAACATACATGGTTGCTTTCGAACGAGATATGTTTGTACCTCCTGCGGATATGGCGGATGAGCAGAAACATATTGCACAAGGTGAACTTAAGATTATCCCGTCTCTAATGGGTCATTTTGCAATGATGGGCTTGTTTGAGGAAGACTATGCTGCTATTGACACATTGTTTGCGGAGTTATTATCAAGCTGATGGAGTGGATGGATTCTTGGTTTTGCAGTGTTATACTGCGCTCCCAATTTTATAAGTGAGTAGATAATGTTTGCATCTCGAGACAGTATTGAGCAGGTTGAAGAGGGGAATGAACTTGCGCCTAAATTTGATGAAGATGGATTAATCCCTGTCGTAACTACTGACATGCAGTCAGGTGAATTGTTAATGATGGGCTATATGAATGAAGAAGCGTTTAAAAAAACCATCGAAATCGGTGAGGCACATTACTGGAGTCGTAGTCGCCAATGTTTGTGGCACAAAGGTGCGACTAGTGGGCTAGTACAAAAAGTGGTTGAGATGCGTATTGATGATGACCAAGATACGGTATGGCTGAGAGTAGATGTCGCTGGTGGAGCCAGTTGCCATGTTGGTTACCGCTCGTGTTTTTATCGATCAATACCTATTGGTAAGCCTCAAAATGATGATCCGCTTACATTGAAATATCATGAAACGGATAAAGTATTTGATCCTCAGGAAGTTTATGGGGATGCACCAAACCCAACTAAATTATAAGTTTAGTTCTAAAACTTAATTGGTCAACATTGACCTGAGAAGTTAGTTAAATCATGAGTTATTTAATACAAGAAATATCGCTTTATTTGCTTGCCGCATTTCTTATAGGTGTGGTGTATGGTTGGATTGTTAAAGGTATTCGTGCGCGACAAGTTCAGAATGATCATTTAGATCGTCATGAGCGTGAGCTTCAAGCTTTGCGCGAAGAAAACCGTGCCTTAACAGAAAGGGTAGAGCAGCTTGAGTTAATGCCGGCGAGTGGTGGTGCTGAAGATTGGCAAGATGAATACGAGTTAAGTGTAATTAAAGATATAGAGTCATCGACATTAGCAAAGTTAAAAGATATCAATATCAACACCACCAAGGATTTATGGAAAAAAGTAGGCAGCGAAGATGCTGTTTATGATCTTGCAGCAAAGATTGGCGTCGAAGATTTTGCTATTCAACGTTGGGTGTCGATTTCACAGTTGCTTCGAGTGGCAAACATAGAAGCAGATGATGCTGTGTTATTAGAAGCCACTGAAATTTATTCTTTAGAAGATCTGTCAGCACAAAAACCTGAGCGATTAGGTGAGAAATTAGAAAAAAATAATGCGCGTGAAAATATTCTTGCTGACCTTCCAGGCGAAGCAAAACTGACTGGCTGGATTGAACATGCACAGCATATTTTAAGTCTCAATAAATAAAATAATAAATCTTGGCTCTTTTTAATAATCACTCATTTTGTGAGCTTACTATTTGATAGGTGATACTAAATATCACTTCGACATTAAAACCTATTGTGTCGTCTTCTAGCCATTCACCTATACCGATGTCGAAATCTCGTCTATCTAATTTTATTTGTGCTTGTGCCTGTCGCAAATTATTTTCTAAAGTTAGCCACTGCATTGGGAAAACAATGTCTTTTCGCTTGTTACGAATGATTAATGTGCCTTGAATCTCTATGAATGAGTCATCAATTTTGTTTAAAGATTTGCTGCTAAAGCTGGCTTGAGGAAATTTGCTGAAATAAAACCAGTCACGCTCTGCTAGTGCTTGATCACGATCTCTGCTTCTTGTGTCAACTGAAGTTACATCAATAGTGCTATTTAAACTGCTTTTTCTGAAATCGTGAGAGTTGATAATAAATTCAGAGCTAAACTGAGTAAATTCGCCTTCAAATTCTGCATCATCATAACTGGCAATAAACTTGATGCTACTTTTATCTGCAATAGAAACCCATGTTTCATTTGCAATGCTAGAAAATGAAATAAATAATAGGGTGTAACATAAAAAAACTTTCATTTGGATTTATAACATACGTTTCAGTACGTCATTACGCTTGATCCAGTGGTGATGAATAGCAGCAGAAATATGCAAAACAATTAATGAGCCCAACATACAAATAAAAATAAAGTGTGCTGTCTTGGCATAATCCTCAATCATAATGTTGGGATTGGTAATGGGTGGAATCTCAAAAAAACCAAACCACTTTAGCGGGAAGTTTGAAGCTGAGTTGATAACCCAGCCGCTGATAGGAATTGCAAACAGTAGTGTATACATTAACATCTGCACGATCGATGCGACATTTTTATGTAATCTGGATAAATGCTTTGAGGGTCGTGGAGCGGGATTGAGTATACGCCAAATCAAGCGGATGGCGACTAATAATAGTAGCAACATGCCTGTAGATTTATGGATAATAAACATTTCCAATTTCATTGGCGATAGGCGCATATTGATCATAGTGATGCCAACTGTAAACATAAACAATATAGCAACAGCCATGAACCAATGAAGCAAGCGAGATAGCAAGCCCCAATGTGTTGCGCTATTTCCCCACTTCATTAGTTAGTTTTTATTCCTTCAACTTCTAAGCGAACTTCAATGTCATCACCTAAAGCTGGTAATCCATATGTCATGCCAAACATGGAACGTTTAATCGTGGTGGTAGCAGAAAAACCTGCGATATATTTGCCAGAGAATGGATGTACGCCAGATTTGTTATGAGTGACTTTTAACGTAACATGATGCGTGACATCCAGCATTGTTAAATCGCCGACTATATCCATATTATTCTCTGAAATGTTTTCCACATGAGTACTTTTGAATGTCATGGTTGGAAATTTTTCGACATCAAAAAAATCTTCGTTCATCATATGGTCATTCCATTTTTGATTGTCCATATCAATGCTTGATGTCTGTATGGTGACTTGAACGATTGATGCTTTAGGATTTTCTGGGTCAAATGAAAATGTACCATCAAACTGTAAAAATTCTCCCTGTGATTTAGAAAACCCTAAGTGATCACCAAAAAATAAAATTTGTGTATGTACAGGTTCGAGTTTGTAGTCATCTGCCAAAACATTTGGAGACACGAATAAAATCAATAGTAGAAAATATAACCGTTTCATTGTCATTACCATAGGAATCTCCCGAATCTTGGTCCATAAATGAAGTTTACTCTTGCTCTAAATCAATAAGCTAGAGCAAATCAAAATAAATTAATTCAGTGTCAGTCGTTGACTAGACTATGTCTAATGCGTAACTATATTGTCTGGTTTTAACAATGGTATGACTGAAAAGACGGAGTTCTTTATTGATGGAAAATTCATCAAAATTAGATTCGGTACAAGGATCAGACCAAGTGATTGAGGTTGCAGCGGACACTACAACAGTGTGCTGTCGTGGGACAGGTAATGCGCTCGGTCATCCAGCTGTTTATCTTACTTTTTCTGATCAAGACACTGTTCAGTGCTACTATTGTGGCTGTTTATATAAGCGCGTCATGAGTAGTGTAGAAAGCTCAACAAATACATAATATTTATATATTGATAAGTAGTATTTATTCAGAAGATCGATCTGTATCTATGAATATTGTTCGCTCTGCTTAAGACTTATAATCAACACTCGTCAACAAACTAAAGAATTTTTTAGGTGGTCTGTTTAGGTAATTTTTAGACTGCCTATGAGTATATTTGCTAATTTTTGAATAATAGGAACATAACTAATGTCAGATAAGATCAGTATCATGCTTATTTCCGGTAAGCGAGAACAATTACAAATGGCAGCTATGGTAGCTTCTGTGGGTGCTGTGAGTGGAAATGATGTCACGGTATTTTTATCTATGAATGCCATGCAATTTTTCACTAAAGGTAATGAGGTAAAAGCTGAAGCTGATGGACCAATCGGTACATTGCTTGAAGAAAAAAATGCACCTGGTTTTATGGAATTATTTCAGTCAGCTGTGGAACTCGGTGATGCAAAAATTTTCCCTTGTTCTATGGCGGTGGATATTCTTGGCTTAACGCAAGATGGTTTAGAAGAATTTGTCTCAGAGCCTTTAGGATTAACTAAGTTTTTAGACGATGCGTCTGAAGGCCAAGTTTGGACATTTTAATAAGGAGATAAGCAATGGCGGAGCGAAAAATAGTAGACGCAAAAAACACATTTTGTCCAGGTCCATTAATGGAGCTGATTGCGAACATGAAGCAGGCAGAAGTGGGTGATGAGCTAGTGGTTCTTTCAACCGATGAAGGTTCTGCAAATGATATCCCTGAGTGGATTAATAAAGTGGGTCACGAAGTTTTAGAAACATCCGAAGAAGATGGTGTTTGGAGCATTGTAGTTAAGAAAACGAAGTAAAAAATTTTCTAATACATTTTTAACATTAAAGTGAGGTTGTAATGAAAATCTTAATTGTCGGCGGTGGAATGGGTGGGACCATTTTAGCGAATAATCTGGCACGTAAACTAAGACAAGAGCTTAAAGCAGGTAAAGCAAGTATTACCATGTTATCGGCTAGCGACAAACATATGTATCAGCCAGGTCTATTGTATGTGGCAGTAGGTAAAATGAATCCTTCTGAATTATATAGAGATCAAGTATCTCTGCTTGAGCCAAGTATTGAATTTAAAGTTGACCCAGTCGTAGAGTTCAACCTAGATAACAATAATGTTAAAGCAAAGAGTGGTACAACTTATAATTATGACATCATAGTTATTGCAACAGGTTCACGTACGCATGCAGAAGGTACACCTGGTTTGGCAGAACATGCAGAGCAATTCTATACAGAAGCTGATGCAGTAAAAATGTTTAAACGATTAGAGTCATTTAAAGGTGGTAAGGTTGTAGTAGCCGTTGGCGTTCCTCACAAGTGTCCTATGGCGCCGCTTGAAATTACTTTTATGTTGACTGACTACTTCAAGAATCGAGGTATTTGGGACAAAGTTCAATTACATTACACATATCCTATTGGACGTACTCATAGTTTAGAACCTGTTGCAAAATGGGCAACTCCTGAGTTTGAGCGTTTGGGCATTACTTATGAAACGCTTTTCAATATGAAAGAAGTAACAGCTAACACAGTAATTAGTGAGGAAGGTACAGAAGCAGAATACGACCTATTAATTACAGTTCCTGCGCATAAAGGTATGCAAGTCATTGAAGATGCAGGTTTGGGTGCGGGTGGATTTATCCCAACAGATCGCAAACGCCTAAATATGGAAGGTCGTGATAATGTTTATGTGTTGGGTGATACGACTAACTTACCAATTAGTAAAGCAGGTTCAACGGCACACTTTGAAGCAGAAGCCTTGGCAGAGAATATTGCATCAATGGCAACTATTGGAACTGCAACACGCGACTACGACGGTAAAGTTTTCTGCTTTATTGAGGCAGGTGAAGGTAAAGCAACATATGCAATGTTCAACTACCAAAATCCACCTGACCCTAAAGCCCCTACTGCCGGTATCCACATGTTCAAGACAGCTTATAACAAGTTGTATTGGGCGAGTGCTCGCGGTTTACTCTAATTAAAGGAGCCATACCATGGGAACGTTAGGAGATATAAATATGGAAGCCGAACGTATTATCGAAAGCGCAGGTGATGCGTTAACTGACGATATTGTAGGGCGTCTAGCAGAAGTAGCAGGTGATGGTATTGCGCTTCTTGATCAGGCTAATCGAAGTAATTTAGATAAAGCTTTACCGGCAATCAGCCGCATGGTTGAAAATGGTGATCTTGATCGTGTTGTCAATCTTGCTCGAGTGATGGGTTCTGCGGGAGATGCTGTCACTGATGATATCGTGGCGCGCTTGGCAGAAACTGTCGGAGAATTAATGTGCATTGCAGATCGACTTGCACGTAGTGAAGGTTTAATGCGTTTATTAGACCTATTAGAGCGTGAGCACATTATGAATTTGTTGTTGGAGTTTGCTGATGCAGCAGCGGCTGCAAAAGCAAGTCATGAGCCAGCAGCCAAAGGCGGCATGGTGGGTATCATGAAAACAATGCAAGATCCCGATGTCCAAGATGCATTGAAGTTTTTTGGTCAAATGTTCAAAGAACTTAAAAAAAGTTAAGCTATAAAAATCTATTGTTGTAAAAAAGCCCAGCTAAAGCTGGGCTTTTTATTGAAAGAATAAATAGGGAAATCTTTGGTTTTCAAATCTCTGTTAAATAGCAATTTACAAAACCGTGGTCTGTCTCATATTTCTAATCAACTTTCGATCATAGTAATAAAAGTCGTCAGTCGCTTTTATTCAGATAATGATTCAGGGAAGTAACCACTCCAGGCAAACCAATAGGCAATATGACCAGGCAGTCTTTTTAGGTTTTGTTTGTTCGGGCCTATCAATTCATTTTCATTGATAGTCCACACCTGGTTATTTTCAGTTAGTTCTCCATTTTCATTTAAAGTGAATTGTTTCCCTTCTGGCCGGTATGCTCTGACAGTATGTGTTTCAGCGTCACCAATCACGACTATTGGAACAATGCTGACATGGTCGTTAATGGCTTTCGGTGGGCTAAAAGAAGACAAAGGGCACGCTTTATGTGCGCCACTTATACGTAAACCAAATACGCGATCTTTAGGGTGCAATCGATTGTCGCCTACGTGTGCTGGGAACATTAATTCATCGCTAATATAATAACTGCCATAGGCTGTCCATGGTGCGTAGTCGCGATCAAAACCGGTGTTTATATCCAGTACTTTGGTATCTGGATGTTGTGTTTTCCACTCTTTCCAGCTTGTCATAACTACTGGCAATACTTCCAGTTCAATACCGCTGTTTGTTAGTGGGCCAACTACAGGCTTACCACTGAATTGATTCCATAGTGTATGTGTTTCCTGGTCGTACATTAGCTTGTTGGAACGATATAAAAAACCGGAGGAACCAAAAACAAATGGGGACTTTCTATTTTCGAGTTTTGTTTTATATAAAATACCTGCGTTGCATAGTGTGCAATAAGCTAGTGATACAGGTACACCACCAATCACATCGTTGAACATTTCGTGCCAATCCATAATGCTCTGTGGGTAGGCGCGCGTGTCCCCGTTTATAGAAATACCAAAGACTAATTCTTTGTCGGTTAAATAATCTGCCTGTTTGGCGTCAATAAGTTTCGGATTGGTTAATGCGGGAATGCCATCTTTGCGTACACCTCCCCAAGTGATTTCACCCAAATGGATACGGCGTTCTATGTCTGGGTAAAAGAACACTTCGAATGCCGGGTGAATGCGATTAAAAATCGCTTCTATATATATTTCATTTTTAGGGAAAGACTCAATTGGGTTGGCGTTAAGCCAGACAAACCAGTCAAACCAGCGTTTACCCAATTCTTCACCAGTTAATGCTTTTAACACGTGTAGTGTTTGTGAGGCATCTTCAGGATAGTATCTTAATGATCTAATCAGTGCCGGAACCACATCAGGTTTATTACGCTTTAACATCCATTCACGTGCTGCGGTACGCACATCTGTGGCACCATATAAATCAATCGCGTATTCAAAAGTTTCTTTACTGAAACTTGCTTGTGTGCAGGTGAGTAATAAAATAATTAAAACGCTTCTGGATAGCATAATTCAATTTATTGGTTAATCTCATATGCAAGACCGAGATCATCAGCGAGTTATTACCAATCAATTGGTTTCTATTTAAAAAATTGAGGGCAGAATACGGTTTATAAGTTACATACTATTAGAGAATAGAAAATCGTAGTCTGCACTCTGTTTTTCTAATTCTGCTCAGAAGAATTAATGCTAGCCTCCATAAAATACGGTGTCACCAAGATCGCCTAGCTTAAGTGTGGCATCATCAGCCCTTCCAGAAATTTCTTGATTGAGATGTGCCTCAATGACTTTACCAAAAAATATTGAATGATCACCACCTTCATATGTGTCTTCTAAAGTGCATTCAAGGCATGCCGCAGCACTATCAAAAACAGGTACGCCTGAGCCGCTGATTTTGAATGACTGACCACCAATTGAATTGCCATCACGTTCTAATGATTTGAAGAAAGTGTATGCGAGATCGCGATGTTCTTTGCCTAACACATTTAATGCGAAGGTTTTTGTTTCTTTAATGATTTCGTGAGCTCCTGAATCTGCTTTTACGCCAACCGCAATTAAAGGCGGTTCAAATGAAGCTTGTGTAGCCCAGTTGACTGTGGCTGCGGCTATACGTCCATCTTTTGATTCGCTTGCAAGAATATATAACCCATAAGGGATCATCCTAAGTACAGTTTTTTTAGTTTGTGCATCCATGTGTGTTTACTCCTCAAGTTCTATTCAGAACAATGACTAAGATTACTTATTTTATTTATGATTTTTGTTAGTATTTGACAGAAATATAATTACACTGTGTAGGTGTTTATTTCAACTTAAATAAATATATGGAGTAAAATGAAAAGAATAACGCGGACTTAATTATTTATTGGTTGGCTCGTCAAAAATTCATCGCTGAATTTATTTATTTAACTTTGCCCATGTATCTCTTAGTGTCACTGTGCGATTGAAAATAATTTTCCCGTCTTTGCTGTCTTGTTTGTCGCGAACATAGTAGCCATTGCGTTCAAATTGAAATGCTTGTTCAGGAGAGGTGTCTGCTAAGCAGGGTTCTGCATAGCATGTTTCTAAAATTTGTAGAGAGCTTGGGTTTAAATCTTCAGTGATATCGTCAGAGGCAGCTGGGTTTTCAGTATTGAATAATCGATCATATGAATTCACTTGTACTGTAATAGAAGATTTTGCGCACGCCCAGTGAATAGTGCCTTTAACTTTGCGGCCGTCTGGCGATTTACCGCCACGTGTTTCTGGATCGTAAGTACATTTGATTTCGAGAATATTGCCTGAGCTATCTTTAACAACGTCTGTACACGTCACATAATATGCATAACGTAAACGCACTTCTCGACCAGGCGCTAAGCGAAAGAATTTTTTAGCAGGCTCTTCCATAAAGTCATCACGTTCGATGTATATCTCGCGCGAAAATGATACTTTACGTTTACCTAACTCGGGACGCTTTGGATGATTTGATGCATCCAATTCTTCAGTTTGATCTTCAGGGTAATTCTCTATGACAACCTTTATGGGATTGAGTACACACATGGCTCTTGGTGCACTGTGATCTAGCTCTTCGCGAACACAATTTTCTAGTACACCCACATCTATTTGAGCATCTTTTTTGGTAACACCAATACGTTCACAAAAGTCACGAATAGCTGCTGCAGGGTAACCTCGGCGGCGTAACCCTGCAATAGTAGGCATACGCGGGTCATCCCAGTCTTGCACATGATTCTCATGGACGAGTTGGTGAAGTTTGCGTTTGCTCGTAACTGTGTAATCTAAGGATAAACGTGCAAACTCTATTTGCTGTGGATGGCACGGTGTTTTAACTGTATCAAGAATCCAGTCGTATAAAGGACGATGGTCTTCGAATTCTAATGTGCATAAAGAATGTGTTATGCCTTCTACAGCATCAGATAAACAATGAGCATAGTCATACATGGGGTATATGCACCATTCATTTGCAGTACGGTGATGATGGGCGTGTTTGATTCTATATAAGGCTGGGTCGCGCATGTTGATGTTTGGTGATGCCATATCAATTTTTGCACGTAGCACACATTTGCCTTCTTTGAATTCTCCTGCACGCATACGCTTGAATAAATCTAAATTTTCTTCAACTGTTCTATTGCGGTGGGGGCTGTCTTTGCCTGGCTCGGTTAATGTGCCGCGATATTCACGAACTTGTTCCGCGTTTAAGTGACACACATAAGCTTTATTCATTTCTATTAACTGTATAGCATATTGATACAGTTGCTCAAAATAATCTGATGCAAAAAATAAATTGCTCCACTCGAAGCCTAACCAATTAACATCTTTCTTAATCGAATCGACATATTCTTGATTTTCTTTGTCTGGATTAGTGTCATCAAAGCGCAGATTGCATTTGCCATTAAATTCTTTGGCAATGCCAAAGTTTAAGCAAATAGATTTAGCATGCCCGATATGCAAGTAGCCATTAGGTTCAGGTGGGAAGCGAGTCATAAGTGTAAATGACTGTTTCTCTTTATCTTCACGAATTCGATTGCGAATAAAATGATTGACTGGTGAGCTAGTTTCTTCTGTCATGATTTGTTGAATGATTAACTTGTTCGTTTCTATAGAGATCAGTTGGAATTCTCTTTCTCTAATAATTCTTTTTCTAAACGTTCTTTCTCTAGTGCTTCTTTCTCTGCTTGCTCTCGAGCAAGTCGTTCAGCTTCTTGTTGAGCTTCTACGGCTTTGGTAGTTGTGCTAGCGACTTCGCTGAAACATTTTTCACTTTTGTCGCCGCCCATGTTAGTGAATGGAACAGCCAATGCGGCTGGCCCTAATGCGACGGTAGCAGCACTTTTAAGTAGTTTTTTGAATACGGAGCCTTTATCTAAAGAAAATCCAGGGTCAGTGATTTTGCCCGAGACACGTATATTGGCATCTAATGTAAATAATTCAATGTTTTTTGGTTTGGGGACTAGTAATAGGTTTAATTTTTCATCAGTTAAATCAATCTTACCGCTGGTTGTCATTACAATATTTTCAGTATTAAGTAACACTGCGTCTGTGTTAAAGATGCCGTTTTCACCTGTAAATTGAGCAAACATACATTCGATTTTAGTGTTATCTTTTTTGGATTTTCCAGGCATGAGTTCTACGAGCAAATTACTAGCGAGTAAATCAATAGGAGCATCAGCCAGTGATCCTTGTGTCATTACGCTGGTAAATTTTCCTCCAGCATTATGCGCAAGTTGTTTACTTGTTTTTCCAGTGGAATTGATATCAATAGATGCGTCAATTTTACCTTGTAATGTCTTACTTATATCGGTTTGATTTAGAAGTTTTCCTATATCAAAATTTTCTGTGAATAAGTTATACGAATAGGTGTTGTTGTTGGCGTTAACGGACGTCTTTGAGGTTAAGTTAGCATCTTCATATTTGAGGGATGAAATATCTAGAGTCGCAGTGTTATTTTTAGCGATGACAGACGCCTTGATGTCATTTAGTGTTGCGTCTTTGTATATGAGATTATTGATTAGTAAAGATACTTGAGTATCAGCTGTATTTAACCAATCTAACTCTATAGGTGCATCTGAAAACAATGGGGAGTCAGATTCGGTTTCTTTGTCTTTATTATCTTTGGGTTGTTCGTCATCGTTGGAGAGCAAGGCAAGTAAATGCTCGATATTTAATGTATCTGCTTTAATGTCCGCTTTAATATTTGGAGGAGATGATAATTCTACTTGGCTATCGCCTTGCAGCTGAGTTTCATCAATTGTTAACGCTAATTCTTTTATTGAGATAGCGTTATTTTTAAAGCTAAAGAGCGTGGCTAGGGAATAGTTGCTCGTTTTAGGCAGAGTTTGTTTGATTAGCTTATCAAAGCTTTGTAGATTTTTTCCTTCTGAT
>Ga0181580_10002817_pt1 | contig 14141 bp, 10 predicted proteins | sample 071ome_23_FD_132413 | JGI IMG/M metagenome (GOLD analysis project Ga0181580, IMG submission 132413) | Coastal salt marsh microbial communities from the Groves Creek Marsh, Skidaway Island, Georgia - 071403BT metaG (megahit assembly) | ecosystem: Environmental > Aquatic > Marine > Intertidal...
AGCGGCCAAAGGCGGCGTGATAACTCATCCCTGGTGGCCACGTCCGCTGAAAAGGTGGTCTCGTTCGATAGGTTCTTCGGCACCGATCGCGGGGAGACTTCTCGTGAATCCTCGCCCCGGCTGAGGCGGGCAAGGCGCTTTCCCATCGCGCCGAAGCGCGCCATCAGGCGTGCTTCTTCCACGGAACGGAGCTGACCAATGGTGTGCAGCCCGTCCGAAGCTAGCTTACGGTGCAGCGCCGCGCCGACGCCCCAGATGCGGCTGACCGGTTGGCCGTCCAGGAAGTCCAGCGCTTCAGCCCGGCCGATCACCGCAAAACCGCGCGGCTTGTCGAGGTCGGAGGCCAGCTTGGCGAGGAACTTGTTATAGCTGAGCCCGATAGAGGCGGTGATCCCGAGCTCCCGCTCGATCCGGTTCACCAGTCGGACCAGAACGGTGGCCGGGCTGGCGCGATGCAGGCGGGCGGTCCCCGACAGGTCGAGAAAGGCCTCGTCGATGGATAGCGGCTCGACAAGGGGAGAAATTTCGCGCATCAGCTCGCGAACCTGACCGCCCACAGCGGCGTACTTGTTCATGTCTGGCCGTATCACCGTCGCTTCTGGGCAGAGCTGGAGCGCCTTAAACATGGGCATGGCCGAGCGTACGCCCTTGATCCGCGAGATGTAGCAGGCCGCCGAGACCACGCCGCGCTGACCCCCTCCCACGATGACAGGTTTATCGCGCAGGTTTGGGTCGTCGCGCTTCTCCACGCTGGCATAGAACGCGTCACAGTCCAGATGCGCGATGGACAGTTCGTGCAGTTCGTCATGAAAGATCGTGCGGGGGGAGCGGCAGGCAGGACATCGCGTCTTGCGAGGCAGCAGTGCGGCGGCGCAGTTACGGCACAGGCCTGTCGGTGCAGGTGCCGCTTCGCCGTTCATGTTTTGTCAGGCCAGAGCCAGGCCGCGCCGCGCACTCCGCCGGAATCGCCGTGCACGGCGCGGATCACTGGCGTGTCGATGGCGTCGGAGAAGGCGTATTTCGCAATTAGCCCCGGCAGATTTTCATACAGCCGGTCGATATTAGATAATCCGCCGCCGAGGACGATAACGTCCGGGTCCAGAATGTTGATCACCGCCGTCAGGGACCGCGCAATCCGGTCCTCAAGCTCGTCCAACGCGCACACCGCGGCGGAATCGCCACTCAGTGCTGCCCGGGCTATCTCGGCGGCCGGCAAGTTGCGCCCGGTGTCCTGCGCGAACCGGTGCTCGAAGGCCGGGCCCGACACGAAGCTTTCGATACATCCCGCCAGGCCGCAGTAGCAGTCCGGACCTGGATGCTCGTCGGCGCGCATCCAGGGCAGCGGCGTATGACCCCATTCGCCCGCGATGGCGTTGCGGCCCGTCACGATCTGCCGTTTCACCACGACACGGCCGCCCACGCCCGTACCGAGAATGACCCCGAACACCACTTCGCAGTTGCGCCCGGCGCCATCCACGGCTTCGGAAATGGCGAAGCAGTTGGCGTCGTTGGCGATCCGGATGGGGCGGTCGAGCCGGGCCGAAAGGTCCCTGTCGAAGGGATGACCTATGAGCCAGGTGGAGTTCGCATTCTTCACCAGACCGGTGGCCGGTGAAACTGCGCCGGGAATCCCGACACCGACCGGTGCGCGTTCGTCCGGGACCGGATCTACGGTGTCTATCAACCCGGAGATCGCATCGAGGGTGGCGGTGTAGTTTCCGCGAGGCGCTTCGATCCGCTTGCGCGCTATCTGCGCGCCATCGTCATCGAGCACGATGGCTTCGATCTTCGTGCCGCCAAGATCGATCCCGATACGCATGGTTAAGTCCTTAGGTGGACATTCAGATATTTATTATCCCTTTTTTCAAAATCTAGCTGCAATGTTCGGGGGACCTTTGCTTTTGGCGCGGCGGATACCGCCCGACCTAGTGGAACTATACAAGATCATTTTAATGCCGAAGACCGTTCTTATCGTCGAAGATAACGAGCTGAACATGAAGCTCTTCCAAAACCTTCTGGAGGCGCAGCGCTATCTGTCACTCCAGACCAAGGACGGGAAGGAAGCGCTTCAGGTCGCGCGTGAGCATCCCCCGGACCTTGTCCTGGTGGATATAAAGCGCCCGGAGGTCTCAGGACTAGAACTAACCAAATGGATCAAGGAAGACGATGAACTGAAGTCGATCCCGGTCATTGCCGTCGCGGCGTTCGCCATGAAGGAGCATGTGGAGAAGATCCGTCAGGGTGTTTACGAAGCCTATATCAGCAAGCCGATCTCGGTGACTGAGTTTCTTGAGACTGTGCCGGAATTCATTGGCTAGAAAACGGCCGCTATTCCGGAACGAAAAAAGCCGCCCGAGGGGCGGCTTTTTCATACGGACGGGACGCGAACCGCGCCCGAGCGAAACCGCACTATTTCATCTTCTCTTCCTTGAAGTTGACATGCTTACGCACGACCGGGTCGTACTTGCGCATCTCAAGTTTTTCAGGTTTCTGGCGCGGATTTTTCTTGGCCACATAGTAATAGCCGGTGTCGGCCGAGCTGACGAGCTTGACGAGAATGGTGTTCGGTTTGGCCATCGGACTGCCTTCATACTAGAATCTGGCGGGGAAAATACCCGCCGCACGCCGCAAGTCAAGCGGCGCGTTGCAGGTGGTGTGCTTGTTTTACCTGTTTGCGACGGATGTCTGGGCTTGGTTGAGGAGCGAACGGTAGAGCACCGGGTCGTCGAGGATGGCCTTGGCCATTGCCAGATCAATGTCCGGTGACCCGCCATCCGACGGGCAGAGCTCGCGCAGCCGGTGGCGCACGGCATCGTTATCATTGCCCGTGGCGCGCCAGTCGTTCAGCCGGTCCGTGAGAATATCGTCGCCGCGCTGGACGGCGGGAACCAGGCTTTGTACCGATTTGGTCTCACCGCCGCCGTGGGTGCACACGGAGGGCAGCACGCCGAGTTCGTGAAGGCGGTAGCCCGACGGCGCGAGGAAACGCGACCAGGTCAGGGTCAGTTCGCCCTTGTTGGGCATCTGGAGGACCGTTTGGACCGTTCCCTTGCCGAAAGAATTGGTGCCGATGACGATGGCGCGGGCATTATCCTGCAGCGCGGCGGCGACAATTTCCGAGGCGGAGGCCGAGTTACCGTTAATAAGCACGACTAGCGGTTGGCCTCGGGTCAGATCGCCCTTGGTCGCCTGAAACACTTGGCGGCTGCCGGTGTGCCGTCCGCGCGTCGCCGTGATGGCGCCGCCGTCCAGGAAGATGTCGGCGACCTTGATCGACGTGTCTAGCCGCCCCCCGGGGTTTGAGCGCAGATCCAGGATGAAGCCTCGGGGCGGGCCGCCGGGCGCACGCATCTCCTCGCGGACCAGACGCTCGAGACGTTTCGCGGAGTTGACGTTGAAGCCCGACAGGTGAATTCGCGAGAAGCCGCCTTCTTCGTGCTCGACCTCGGCGGTTTCCGGGACCACATAGCTGCGCCGGATACGAAACTCGATCGGTTCGGAGACGCCGGAACGGCGTACCGCGAAGGACACAGTCGAGTTGACCGGGCCGCGCAGCCGGTTAACCAGTTCGCGCTGGGTCCACCCGGTGATCGGTTTACCTTCCACATGGGTCATGCTGTCCAGAGCATGTACGCCGGCCTTGTAGGCGGGACCACCGTTCGTCACCGTCACGATCTCCGCATCGGCTTTATTCATGCGGATAGTGATGCCGATGCCGCCGAAACCGTCGCGGTAGGCGCGTTTTTCGGTCGCAGTTTCGGCATCGTCATAGTGCGAGAAACGGTCCAGAGGCCCCAACACCCCATCGAACACGGCCTTGAAGATAGCTTCGGCGTCTGCGGCACCCAGGGAGGGTGACGCCTTGCGGGCCAGCGCAATTGCGGCCACGGTCGTAGTGCTCCATTCGTCAGGCTTGTCGGTGGCCGGGAAGGGGACGGACCCGATCAGTTTTTCTTTGGACAGAATCTGGATGGACCGCTGGTCATCGCGGATTTCGACATCGGTATCGATCTGCCGCAGGCCCGACAGGCCGCTGACGCTAAGGTCGCGCAGCGAGACCGGCACGATGTAGCGGTCGGCGATGAAGGTATAGCCGGAATCGAACATGGCTCGGCTATAGGTGTCAGTGTAGGCCGCGCTATGCCGCTCGCCAATCTGACCGCAGGAGGTCAACAGCAGTATGAGCATGACCATGCTGACAATGTGGGCGCGTGAAAAAGCCTGTTCGATCAGCATATTCATGGATAAAGACATATCGCGGCGCACCTCCGCCGGTAAAGGCCATACAGATACATAGGCCTATTCTCGAAGAAAGTTTTGCGATGTCGCTAACGCCGGCGCCGCTTGCTGCGCTTGTCGGGGCGTTTGCGGCCCGATTTGCGAGGCTTCGATGGCCGCCGTGGCTCTATCCGTGCGCCAGAATCCAGCAGATCGAAGATCGCCGAGCCGCTCAGCCCATCGGCTTCGGCGATTCGCACCTCTACCGCGTCTCCCAGCGCGAAGGAAGCGCCGCTGGAAGTTTGCAGGACCTGGGAGCGGGAATCGAAACGCGGACGGCCGCCGGGCAGGCGCGAGGCCGGGATAAAGCCCTCGGCGCCCTTTTCGGCGATGTCCACGAAAAGCCCGGCGCGCGTGACGCCCCGGATGACCCCGGAAAAGCTCTGGCCAAGATGCTGTGCGAGATAGGCGGCCGTGTAGCGATCGTTGGCGTCGCGCTCGGCCGAAACCGCGCGCCGCTCGGTGACGGAGATATGCTCGCCGATTTCCTCGAACCGCTCCGCTTCATATACGTCGAGCCCGCCTTCGCCCAGTTTCAGGCCGCTGATCAGCGCGCGGTGGACCAGAAGGTCGGCGTAACGCCGGATCGGTGAGGTGAAGTGTGCGTAGTCGCGCAGCGCGAGTCCGAAATGGCCGATGTTGTCCGGGCTGTACTCCGCTTGCATCTGGCTGCGCAGGACGATTTCGTTAACGGCGTGTTCCTGCGGCGTGTCGCGGACCCGGTCCAGGATCGCGTTGAAATCCTTGGTGCGCAAGGCCTTGCCGCGCGCCAGGTTGATCCCGAAACCGGCCATGACCTCGCGCAGGTCTTCCAGTTTCTCCTGCGAGGGCTCGTCATGGATGCGGTACATGACCGGCTGATGCAGCCGCTGGAGTTCGCGCGCCGCGGCCACGTTGGCGCAGATCATGAATTCCTCGATCAGCTTGTGGCTGTCGAGCCGGTGGACGGGCGCGATGTTGGTGACGTTGCCGTCGTCATCGAGATCGATCTTGCGCTCGGGCAGCTCAAGGTCGAGCGAGCCGCGCTTGCGTCGCGCATCGGCGAGGCAGGTATAGGCGCCGTACAAACTGTCGAGATGGCCGGGCGCCACGGGTTCCTCGCCCGCGTCGCGGGCGGCCTGCACCTGTTCGTAGGTCAGGCGAGCGCGTGAGCGCATCAGGGCGCGGCGGAAACGGTGCCGCTGGAGCGTCCCATTCGCGGCAATCCATAGATCGGCGGCCATGCAGGCGCGGTCCTCGTCCGGGCGCAGCGAACACAGGCCGTTGGACAGGGCCTCCGGCAGCATCGGCACCACGTGGTCGGGGAAATAGACCGAATTGCCACGGCGGTAGGCCTCGCGGTCCAGCGGGGAGCCGGGCCGCACATATTCGGCCACGTCGGCGATCGCGACGACCAGGTGCCAGCCGCCCTTGTTGTCCGGGGCCTCATCGGGTTCGGCATAGACGGCGTCGTCGAAGTCGCGTGCATCGGCGCCGTCGATGGTGACAAGCGTCAGGTCGCGCAAATCCGTGCGCTTGCCGAGCACGGGCGGCTCCGCCCGTTCGGCCTCGGCCACCACCTCGTCGGGGAAATGGTCGGGAATGCCGGCACGGTGGATGGCGATCCGGCTGATGGCGTCGGCCGCATCGCCCGCGCCGAGGTTCTCCACGATACGCGCCTGCGGCATGCCAAGACGGCGCGCGGGGAGAAGTTCCACGACAACAAGGTCGCCGTTCTCCACCGTGAGATCGCCCATGCCGGCGGCGAGAAAATCGCCCCGGTGGCCGCGCTCCAGCGGCGTGATGCGCCCACCTTCATTGCTGTCACGGAAACGCCCGACCACGGTCTCTGCCCGGCTCTGGGCGGGACGCAACGGCGTGGCGACATAGCGGTTCTCGCCACGCGGCGTCAGGCGTGCGACGAAGCGGTCACCCACACCGGGCGCGGGCATCTTTCGCTGGGGCTTGCGCACCTCGATGCGGAAGGGGATGTCGGCCAGATTGTCGCCGACGGGGCGGACGCGCAGGTCGCCATCCTCGGTGACGGAGACCACTTCCAGCACTGTCACCGGGGGCAGCTGCGCGGCGATGCGCCAGCGCCGCCCCTGGACACGTTCGATGCGGCCGTCCTCGGCCAACTTGTGCAGGATGCGGCGCAGGTCCGCGCGCTGCGGGCCCTTCAGCGAGAAGATGCGCGCGAATTCACGCGTCGGCAGCGCCTCGTGGGACGATTTCAGGATATCCAGAATATCGTCGGGGCCGGGCAGGCCCTCCGACGGTGCATCGCTGTGGGAGCGTTTGGTCAACCGGGTGGCCTAGTCCGCACTGTCCGCGGGTGCTTCCTCTTTCGCCGCGGCCTTCTTCTTCGCGGGCGCCTTTTTCTTGGCGGCCGCCTTCTTTTTCGGCGCGGCCTTCTTCTTGGCTGCCGGCTTGCCGGATTTCTCGGCCTGCTTGGCGATGCGCGCGGCGATCAGCGCGACGGCTTCGTCGAGCGTGACCTCCTGCGGGTCCCGGTCCTTGGGGATCGTCGCGTTGGTCTTGCCGTGCTTCACGTACGGTCCGTAGCGCCCGTCATGGACGGTGATCGGCTTTTCGTCCTCGGGGTGGTTGCCCAGCTCCTTGAGCGGTGCAGCGCGTCCGCGGCGGCCCTTGCCCTTCTCGGCGAGTACGGTCACGGCACGGTTAAGGCCGACGCTGAGGACCTCCCGGGGCTCCGGCAGCGACGCATAGACGCTGCCGTGCTTCACATACGGGCCGTAGCGCCCGATGCCCGCCTGGATGACGACGCCGTCTTCCGGGTGCGGACCGATATTGCGCGGCAGCGCCAGCAGGGCCAGCGCGACCTCAAGATCGATCTCGTCGATGGTATAGCCGTCCGGGATCGAGGTGCGCTTGGGCTTGGTCGCGGCCTTGCCTTCGCCTTCCGGCTCCCCGAGCTGCACGTACAGGCCATACGGGCCCTTGCGGAGCGTAACGTCCTTGCCGGTCTTGGGATCGGAGCCGAGAATTTTCGGGCCGTTGGCCAGTTCGGCTGCGGTATCGTCCGCGCCATCGACGGCCAGCTTGCGGGTGAACTTGCACTCGGGATAGTTCGAGCAGCCAACAAACGGGCCGTGACGTCCCAGACGCAGGCCGAGCCGGCCTTCGTTGCAGGCCGGGCAGGCGCGCGCATCGGTGCCGTCCTCGCGGGCCGGGAAGAAGTGAGGGCCCAGTTCCTCGTCGAGCGCATCGAGAACCGAGCGCACGCGCAGTTCCTTGGTGTCGTCGATGGCGGCGGAGAAATCGCGCCAGAAATCGTGCAGCACGGCCTTCCAGTCGATCCGCCCGCCGGAGATGTCGTCGAGACGCTCTTCCATCTGGGCGGTGAAGTCGTACTCCACATAGCGGTGGAAGAAGCTCGACAGGAAGCTGACGACCAGACGACCCTGATCCTCGGGAATGAAACGCTTGCGGTCCAGCGTGACGTACTTGCGGTCCTGCAGAACCTGGATGATCGACGCATAGGTCGAGGGGCGGCCGATGCCCAGCTCTTCCATGGTCTTGACCAGGCTCGCTTCCGAATAGCGCGGCGGCGGCTGGGTGAAATGCTGCTCCGGCGAAATCTCGCGCACACTCGCGGCCTCGCCTTCGTCCAGCTGCGGCAGGCGGCGCTCGTCGTCGCTGTCGCTGTCCTCGCCGGACGGGTCGTCCTGGTCTTCGCGATAGAGCTTGAGGAAACCGTCGAAGGCGATGGTCTGGCCGTTGGCGCGCAGAGCCAGACGTCCGTCCTGGGAACGCAGGTCCACGGCCACGCGGTCGATCTGGGCTTCGGCCATCTCCGAGGCCAGCGTGCGCCGCCAGATCAGTTCATACAGCCGGAACATGTCTGTATCGAGGATGCCCTTCACGCTCGCCGGGCGGCGGAACAGATCCGTCGGGCGCACGGCCTCATGGGCTTCCTGGGCATTCTTGGCGCGGGTGCGATAGACACGCGGCTTCTCGGGCAGGTACTCCTCGCCGAAATCCGTGTCGATCAGGTTCCGGCAGCCCGTGATCGCCTCCTGGCTGAGGGTCACACTGTCGGTACGCATATAGGTGATGAGGCCGACCGTTTCGCCGTCGATCTCGACGCCCTCATAAAGGCGCTGGGCGATCCGCATGGTCTGGGACGCACCGAAGCCCAGCTTGCGCGAGGCCTCCTGCTGCAGGGTCGAGGTGGTGAAGGGCGGCTGCGGATTGCGGCGTGTACGCTTCTTCTCGATGGTCGCGATCTTGAAGGTGGCGGCCTCGACGTCGCTCTTGGCGGCCATCGCCGTGCCTTCGTCGGCGATGTCGAAGCGCTCCAGCTTCTTGCCGTCGCGCTCCACGAGGCGGGCTTCGAAGGCGTCGCCGCGCACGGAATCCATGCCCACTTCGATGGACCAGTATTCCTGGGGCTTAAAGGCCTCGATCTCGGCCTCGCGTTCGCAGATCAGGCGGAGCGCGACCGACTGGACGCGACCGGCCGAGCGGGAGCCCGGCAGCTTGCGCCACAGCACGGGCGACAGCTTGAAGCCCACCAGATAGTCCAACGCGCGCCGGGCCAGATAGGCCTCGACCAGCTCGTCATTCACACCGCGAGGGTGGTTGAAGGCGTCCTGCACCGCGCCCTTGGTGATCTCGTTGAAGACGACGCGCTTGACGTCGATGCCGTCCAGCAGGCCGCGGTCGCGCAAAATCTGTTCGATGTGCCAGGAGATCGCCTCGCCCTCGCGATCCGGGTCGGTGGCAAGGTAGAGCTTGTCGGCGCCCTTCAGCGCGCTAACGATCTCGTTGATCGGCTTCTCGGACCTGGAATCGACCGACCAGTCCATTTCGAAGTCTTCGTCGGGCCGGACCGAGCCGTCCTTGGGGGGCAGATCGCGCACATGACCGTAGGAGGCGAGGACCCTGTAGTCCTCACCGAGGTACTTGTTGATGGTCTTGGCTTTTGACGGAGACTCAACAATGACAACGTTCATGGAAACCGGATTCGCTTTCGGTTCTTGCGCGTTCTGGGCGCGGTCCGCGGCGGGTTCGGTTACGTCCTAGATCGCCGCGACCCGGTTGCCCGGATGCCGTTCCAGACGCCCTGCTAGTTCGAGTTCGAGCAGGATTGTCCTGACAACAAGGGCGGTTAATTGGCACCGACGCACGATTTCGTCAACCGAAACGGGTTCCGGCGACAGACATTCGATGATCGCCCGGCGGCCCTCCGGTGTTGCGGAACCGGCGGAAAGTCCCGGCAATTCAGGTGCGGTAGCGGGGCGTTCGGCACCGGACGGACGTGCTGCAGGTGGGCGCCCGAGCATGGGCCGGGCGGCCTCCAGAACGTCGTCCGCGTCGCGCACCAGCGTCGCGCCGTCGCGGATCAGGCGGTTTGCGCCATAAGAGCGCGGGTCGAGGGGCGAGCCCGGTATGGCCAGCACATCGCGCCCCTGTTCCGCTGCCAGACGGGCGGTGATCAGCGAGCCCGAACGCTGGGCCGCCTCCACGACGACGACGGCCAGCGACAGGCCCGAGACGATCCGGTTGCGGCGCGGAAAGTGCCGTCCCGTCGGCTGGGTGCCCGGCGGCATCTCGCTGACCAGCGCGCCGTGTTCGCGGATCTGCTCGTAAAGCGCGGCGTTTTCTGGCGGGTAGATAACGTCGATGCCCCCTGCGAGCGCGGCGACCGTTATGCCGTCCGCCGCCAGTGCGCCCTGATGGGCGGCGGTGTCGATGCCCCGTGCGAAGCCGGAGACGATGGCGAACGCGCCCGCCTCAGCCAGATCGCGGGCGATGGTTTCAGCGATGCGGCGGCCGTTGGCCGAGGCGTTGCGCGCGCCGACAATACCGATCCCGGGCTGCGACAGATGCGCCGGATTGCCGAGCACGGAAATCACCGGCGGCGGATCGTCGATCCGCGACAGGGCGTCCGGGTAGTCCGGCTCGCCCAGCGTGATGACGCGTGCGCCGATCTGCGCCAGCCGATCGAGTTCGTCTTCGGCGTTTTCCGCCGACGCGATGTTGAGCTTCTTCCGGCCGGCGAGCTCGGGTAGGCCGGCGATGGCTTCTGTCGCAGTGCCGAAGTGATCCATGATCTCGCGCCAGGACACCGGACCGATGGTGTCGGTCCGGATCAGACGCAGGCGGTCGCGCCGTTCGGTTTCGCTGATGGTTGGGCTGGTCACGCGTGCGAGGATGAACCGCTCCGCGCTGGCCGGTCAACTTTCGGTGCCGGTCCGCTTCAGCTTGATACGCGATTCCTCGCCGCGCAGCAGGCGGCGGATGTTCGCGGCGTGGCGAATCCAGACGAGGATCGCAAGGAAGATCGCCGCGCCCGCCACCTGCGGGCCGCCAAGGTACCAGCCGAAGACCGGCGCGGCGGCGATGGAGACCAGAGCGGCCAGCGAGGAGTACCGGAACACCAGCGCTATCGTGAGCCAGGAGAGAAGGCAGGCGACACCAACGGCCCATGACAGTCCCAGCAGGACGCCGAGCGTGGTGGCCACGCCCTTGCCGCCTTTGAACTTCAGCCAGACAGGGAACAGGTGGCCAATCACGGCCGCCAGCGCGGCGAAGAAGGTGACGTCCGGGCCGAAATACTGCCAGGACAGGAACACGGCGACGAAGCCCTTGGCCATGTCGAGCAGCAGGGTGGCGGCGGCGAGCTTCTTGTTGCCGGTGCGCAGCACATTGGTCGCGCCGATGTTGCCCGAGCCGATCTTGCGTATGTCGCCCAGGCCGCTTGCCTTTGCGAGCAGCAGGCCGAAGGGGATCGAGCCCAGGAGGTAGGCCGCGAGAATGACCGGCGCGAAGACCTGCCAGTCATAGACGACGTTCTTCCAGTCCGGGATGGAAAACGTGGACTGGAAGACGCTCCAGTAGAATAGGAGAGGGCCTGCGCCGTCTTCCATGACTAGCCGGTGGAGTCGGCGTTGAAGATTGTGCGCCCGTCCACGACCGTGCGCCGCACCGTGCCCTGAATGAGGCGGCCGTCGAAGGGGGAGTTCTTGGACTTGGAGACGAACTTGTCGGGCTCGATCCGGCCCGGGCGTTCCGGATCGAAGATCACGAGATCCGCCGGAGCGCCGGAATAGAGCCGTCCGGTCGGCAGGCCCAGCAGCTTCGACGGTGCGCTCGTGACCTTGGCGAGCGCGTCCTTGAGCTCCAGATGGCCATTGTGGACCAGTTCCAGGGTCAGCGTGAGCAGGCTCTCCAGCCCGGCCGCGCCGAACTCCGCCAGCTCAAAAGGCAGGCGCTTGGCCTCCTGGTCCTGGGGAAAGTGGTCTGACGCGATGCAGTCGATGGTGCCGTCGGCCAGCCCGGCGACCACGGCCTGGCGGTCTTCCTCGCTGCGCAGCGGCGGTGAGAGCTTCGCGAAGGTGCGGTATTCACCCACGGCCAGTTCGTTGAGGGCGAAGTAGGGCGGGGCGGTGTCGCAGGTGACGCGCAGCCCTTCGGCCTTGGCCTGCCGGATGCATTCGACGCCGGCCGCCGTGGAGACATGGGCGGCGTGGTAACGCCCTCCTGTCATCCGCGTCAGCGCGATGTCGCGGGCGAGCATGATGGTCTCGGCCTCGCGCGGGATACCGGGCAGCCCGAGGCGGGTCGAAAGCTCGCCGGATTGCATGACGCCGCCTGCCGACAGCGAGGGTTCTTCCGCGTGCTGCACGATCAGCGCGTCATAGGCTTGCGCGTATTTGAGCGCGCGCGACAGGGTCTTGGCGTTAGCGACGGCGGTGCGCCCGTCGGTGAAGGCGATGGCGCCGGCACCCTTCAGCAGGCCCATCTCGACGATCTCGTCGCTGTTGCCGCCGCGCGTGACCGTGGCGTAGGCGAAGACCTTGACCAGCTTCACCTCGCGCGCGCGCCGGGCGACGAACTCCAGCACGGAGGCATCGTCGATGGCGGGGTCCGTGTCGGGCAGCGTTACGACGGCCGTGACGCCGCCGGAGGCCGCAGCGCGGCTGCCGCTCTCGATGTCTTCCTTGTGTTCAGCGCCGGGTTCGCAGAAATCGACCCGCATATCGACAAGGCCCGGCGCCAGCACCGCGCCTTCGCAGTCGATAATGTCGGCCACGGCGGGGCGGCCGCCGTTGAAGATGTCGGGGCCCATGGCGACGATGGTCTCGCCGTCGGTCAGGACGCCGCCGGACGGGCTGGCGGCGTGATCGACGCCTGACGCCGGATCGATCACCCGCGCGTTGATATAGGCGACCTTTCCCGTCATTGCGCGGCTACCGGTCCTTCGCGGGTCAGCACGTCGAGGCATGCCATGCGCACGGCCACGCCCATTTCCACCTGTTCGCGGATCAGCGAGCGGTCGATGTCGTCGGCCACGTCGGAATCGATCTCCACACCCCGGTTCATCGGGCCGGGATGCATGATCAGCGCGTCGGGCTTGGCGTGCTGCAGCTTGTCGTAGTCCAGGCCGTAGAATTTGAAATACTCGTGCACCGAGGGAACGAAGGAGCCCTGCATGCGCTCGCGCTGCAGACGCAGCATCATCACGATGTCGCAGTCCTCCAGCCCGGCGCGCATGTCGGTGAACACCTCGACGCCCAGGCGTTCCATGGCGGGCGGGATCAAGGTCGGCGGCGCGATCACGCGCACCCGCGCGCCCATGGTCTGCAGGAGGTAGATGTTGGACCGAGCCACGCGCGAATGGGCCACGTCGCCGCACAGCGCGACCAGCAGGCCCTGCAGGTGGCCCTTGCGGCGGCGGATCGTCAGGGCGTCCAGCAGGGCCTGTGTGGGGTGCTCATGGCTGCCGTCGCCGCCATTGATGACGGCGCAGTTGACCTTCTCCGACAACAGCTTCACCGCGCCCGCATTGTTGTGGCGCACGGCCAGCGCGTCGGCGTGCATGGCGTTCAGCGTCATGGCCGTGTCGATGATGGTCTCGCCCTTCTTGATGGACGAGCTGGCGACCGCGATGTTGATGACGTCCGCGCCCAGTCGCATGCCCGCCAGCTCGAAAGAGGTGCGGGTGCGCGTCGAATCCTCGAAGAACAGGTTGATGAGCGTCTTGTCGCGCATCAGGTCCAGCTTGGGGCCGCGCGCGCGATTGTACTCGGCGTAATGGTCCGACAGGTCGAGCAGATAGCCGATCTCGTCCGGGGAGAGATCCTGGATACCGAGCAAATGGCGATGGGGAAACGGAAATTCCGCCGGCAAATCGGGGATCGAATAACCTGTTTGGGCGGCAGTCATTAAAGCCGGAATATAGGGACCGGACTCCGGCTATTGCAAGCGATGGTTCTGTGGGTGGTTTTCCGGCGGGAATCCGGCTTCTGGCGGCGCATCGCGCGCTTCTGCTAGAAGCGGGGTGCGATGCAAAACGCAAAAGATCAATCGGGGGCCGCACGATGAAAGCGGTGATACTGGCGGGCGGGCGCGGGACGCGCCTGTCGGAAGAGACGGAACTTCGGCCCAAGCCGATGGTCGAGATCGGCGGCCGGCCGATCCTCTGGCACATCATGAAGATCTACGGCCATTACGGGATCACCGATTTCGTGATCTGCCTCGGCTACCGCGGCTACATGATCAAGGAATACTTCGCGAACTTCGTGCTGCATTCGGCCGACGTGACCATCGACCTGGCCGACAACGACATCCGCTACCACACCGGTGCGGCGGAGCCCTGGCGCGTCACGCTGGTCGATACCGGCGATGACACCCAGACCGGTGGCCGGATCGGGCGCGTAGCGGACTATCTGGACGGTGAGCGCTTTTGCCTGACCTATGGCGACGGTGTCGCAGATGTTGACGTGAAGGCCTCCATCGCCTTCCACGAGGCGCAGGGCGCGACCTGCACCATGACCGCCGTGCAACCGCCGGGCCGGTTCGGCGCGATCGAGATGGACGGCGACCGCGTCGCGCGCTTCGCGGAAAAGCCGCGC
>Ga0181580_10002828_pt1 | contig 14123 bp, 8 predicted proteins | sample 071ome_23_FD_132413 | JGI IMG/M metagenome (GOLD analysis project Ga0181580, IMG submission 132413) | Coastal salt marsh microbial communities from the Groves Creek Marsh, Skidaway Island, Georgia - 071403BT metaG (megahit assembly) | ecosystem: Environmental > Aquatic > Marine > Intertidal zone...
ATCGCGGGCGTGTTCTTGCTTTATGCTTTTGCAGGGTCGCGCGGGGAATTGCCGTTTTTGGCAGATTTCATGCCCGGCATCCTAAACCATCGCGGCTATTCCTTGGATCGCTTGGCAAGTCAAATGACGTTGGGGGCCGAGGGGATTTATGGCATCCCCTTGGGTGTGGCTGCGACATTCATTTTTGTATTTGTTCTCTTTGGCGCTTTCCTTGAGGTGACGGGCGCAGGCAAATTTTTCATTGATCTGGCCTATGCCACAACAGGCCGTCAACGCGGCGGGCCTGCCAAGGCGGCGGTTGTTGCCTCTGCGGGGATGGGGTCAATCTCAGGCTCGGCCATCGCAAATGTGGTCACAACGGGGGCCTTCACAATCCCGCTCATGAAAAAACTGGGCTATCGCCCTGCCCAAGCGGGCGGGGTAGAGGCCGCTGCCTCAACGGGGGGGCAGATCATGCCGCCCTTGATGGGGGCAGGCGCCTTTTTGATGAGTGAATTTACCCAATTGCCCTATGTTCACATCGTGTTGGTGTCGATTTTCCCGGCCTTTCTCTATTTTGGGGCCGTCTACCTGCTTGTGCATATCGCGGCTGTCAAACAGGGGATGCGAGGCTTGACTGCGGCAGAACTCCCCAGCGTGCGCCAAGTGATGCGCGAAGGGTGGCATTTCATCTTTCCGCTTGTGGCGCTCATCTTTTTATTGGTGGCAGGATATTCACCGATGCGGGTGGGGTTCTACGCGATTGTGGCGGTTATGGCCGCGGCAGCGGCACGCGCGCTTTGGACATTTTCAAAGGGCGCTCCCAGTGTCGAAGGCTTTGTCGCCCTGTGCAAACGTGGCGGGGCCTTGACCCTTGAGGCGCTTGAACTTGGGGCGCGCAACGCGGTTGCCGTTTCAGTCGCCTGCGCCGTGGCGGGGGTGATTGTGGGGGTTGTCGGGCTCACAGGGTTGGGTCTGAAATTCTCGGCCATGATGTTGGCCTTCTCAGGCGGTAATCTGTTCTTGGCGTTGATCCTCGTGATCTTGGCCTCCTTGATCCTTGGCATGGGCCTGCCTGTTACCGCGGCCTATATCGTTTTGATTATCTTGGTCGGCCCTGCCTTGACCACGGAATTTGGCGTTCCACTGTTGATCGCGCATTTGGTGGTGTTTTGGTATAGCCAAGACAGCAACGTCACCCCGCCTGTCGCATTGGCAGGGTTTGCAGGCGCGGCCATTGCAGGATCAAAACCGATGGAGACTAGTTTTCAGGCGTGGAAATACGCCAAGGGCCTCTATCTGATCCCGCTCTTCATGGTCTATAATGATGAGATCATCCTTGGTGGCCCGCTGCATATGGTCATTTTTGCAGGCATCTTGGCGCTTGCGGGGATTGTGGCCTTTGCCGCCGTTCTCGAAGGGTTCCTTTTTACCTCAATGGCGCTTTGGCACCGTGCGGCGCTGATCCCTGCGATTGTTGCGGTCTTTTGGTCATCGGCCATGGTTGAGGCGCTCGGTCTTGTCGCGATCCTTGTCCTTTTGGGGCTTAACTGGTGGCAGGCCGAACAGCACCCCTATCAGGCAAAAACCTAAGCGGTTGGGTCTAATTATGACACAAGAAAAAACCCTCTCGAAATCGAGAGGGTTTTTTTCTGAAATCTTCGATTTTGAAGATTGGAGCGGGCGATGAGATTCGAACTCACGACCCTTACCTTGGCAAGGTAATGCTCTACCCCTGAGCTACGCCCGCTCTGTGAGGAGGGGTTCTATGACCATGGATCAGGGTTTGCAAGGGGGAAATTCCACAATGCGCGCGTTTTTTTGCGCCATTTGCCATGCGCATTTTTGAGCTGATTTCAGGTTGGGAAAATCCCCGCCCCAAGGCCGTGGCCACAGGGCGGGGGATGTTCTGATCCGCGTGGCTCAGTAACTTACCTCGAAATTGTCGAGGCCATAGAATTCATTATCTATGCTTTCGTTCAGGTTGTTTGTCATGGCAAACGTCACCTCAGGAGGTGGGTTGTCCATGGTTAGGTAAACCCGCGTGATCGAGTCCTTCCAATAAGGATCGCCGCCGATATTCTCGTTGATACGGATTGTTTCATATCGCGCAGAAAACCCTGCAGGCGTGCCACCATTATTGCCAAGGAAGGCAAGGTTGGTTTCCTCGCTATCGGTTGGCCGGCTTTGCGAGTTGAGGTGGGTGATCAGCTCATCATTCAGATAAAAGAAGGCGGTTTCCAAATCCACTGTGTCGCCAGAGGCCACATCAAAGGAGAAGGTCACCTGTTCAGTGCCTTCTGGAATCTCAACTGTGCGGGTCATGGTTTCGCCTGCGGCCATCACCAACAGTTCACCAAATTGGTCGATATCCATCACCGTACCGCCCGTCCATCCTGCACGATCCCCGCCCGCGAACCCGTCAGACGCTAAGATATTTTGCGTCTGTGCGGATGTTCCCATCAGTTCTGATGCGATGTTTTGCGCCAAGGTGTTGACGCCACCTGATACTGCCGCGGCGGTCGTCACACCAACGCCCGTGAGTGCGCCCGACAGGACGACATAATCCACGGTCACTGCGCCAGTTTCATCCCATAAAAACGGGTAATCCTCTCGCCATGTTTCATGTTGCCCTCCAAACTATGCCCCTGATGATGGCTACTGGCTTGGAAAGGCCAAATTGTGGCGAAACTGGTTAATTTCCGCTGAGTATTTTCTGATTTTTGAACGATTGGCGGGATGTTGCGGCAATATCCATAGCGCCGCAACAATCTCTTAGGCTTCGAACTCGATCAGTAGGTCTTTTGCGTCAATCTGGGCGCCAGGGGTGACATGCACAGATTTGATTCGACCATTGCGTTCCGCGTGCAGGCCTGTCTCCATTTTCATCGCCTCGATGGTCAGAAAAAGATCGCCTGCCTTAACCTCGGCCCCGTTTGACACGGCGATAGAGGCCACAACCCCCGGCATGGGCGCACCGATATGCGCAGGGTTGCCGCCTTCGGCCTTGGCGCGTTTGGTGCTGCTTGCGGCGGCTTTGCGGTTTGGCACACGGATGGTGCGGGGTTGGCCGTTCAATTCAAAGAAGACTTTGGCCTCGCCTTCTTCGTTGGTGTCCCCGACCGCTTGCAACTGCACAACCAGCGTCACACCTGGATCAATTTCGACTTCGATTTGCTCGCCAACATCCATCCCATAGAAAAAGGTTTTTGTAGGCAAGGTGCGCACAGGGCCGTAATCGGCGTGACGCATGGCGTAATCGGTAAAGACCTTGGAATACATCAAATAGCCGTTAAGGTCTTCATCATCGACCGCCTCATCAAGTGTAGCTTCCAATTCCTTGCGCGTGGCCTCCAGATCAACGGGGGGCAGATGCTTGCCGGGCCGTTCGAAATTTGGTGCCTCGCCTTTGAGAACCTTCGCCACAATTGCAGGGGGGAAGCCACCATGGGGTTGGCCCAAATTCCCGCGCATCATGTCGATCACGCTATCGGGGAAGGAGACGTCTTTCTGCGGGTCTTCCACATCGGCGCGGCTCAGACCTTGGGACACCATCATCAGGGCCATATCCCCGACCACTTTGGAGGAAGGCGTCACTTTGACAATGTCGCCGAACATTTGGTTCACATCCGCATACATCTGCGCCACTTCGTGCCAGCGTTCTTCAAGGCCCATGGAGCGCGCCTGTGCCTTGAGATTGGTGAATTGGCCACCTGGCATTTCGTGCAAATAGACCTCGGATGCAGGGGCCTGTAGCCCTGATTCAAAGGCCAAATAATGGGCGCGCACCGCCTCCCAGTAGTCTGAAATCTCACGGATTGCCGCGATGTCCAGACCTGTGTCGCGTTCGGTATAGCGCAAGGATTCCACAATCGTGCCAAGGGTCGCTTGGCTGGTATTGCCCGATAGGGCATCCATGGCGCAATCGACCGCATCAACACCTGCCGCACTGGCCGCCAGAATGGTGCCAGAGGCAACACCTGCTGTGTCATGGGTGTGGAAGTGGATGGGCAGATCAACCGCATCCTTCAAGGCGGGGATCAGCACCGACGCCGCGGCAGGCGTCAACAATCCCGCCATATCCTTAAGGCCCAAAACATGCGCCCCTGCGGCCTCAAGCGCGCGGGCCATATCGACATAATATGTGACGTCATATTTCGTGCGATTAGGGTCAAGGATATTGCCCGTGTAGCAAATCGTGCCTTCACAGATTTTGCCCGTTTCACCGACCGCATCCATGGCAACGCGCATATTCTCAACCCAGTTGAGGCTGTCAAAGACGCGAAAGACATCGACCCCCGACTGCGCCGCCTGTTTGACGAAACTTTGCACCACATTGTCAGGGTAATTCGTATAGCCCACACCATTCGAGGCGCGCAAAAGCATCTGTGTCATGATGTTGGGCATTTTCGCACGAATATCGCGCAGGCGCTGCCATGGGCATTCCTGCAAGAAACGATAGGCCACATCGAATGTCGCCCCGCCCCAACATTCTACGCTGAATAGCTGCGGCAGTTTCTCGGCATAGGCAGGGGCCACTTGAATCATATCATGCGAGCGCATCCGTGTCGCAAGCAGCGATTGGTGGCCATCGCGCATGGTTGTGTCGGTGATCAAAAGCCGCGTTTGATCTTTCATCCATTTGGCAACCGCAAGCGGGCCTTCACGCTCAAGTAGCTGCCTTGTGCCATCGGTGACAGGATCGGTTCCCACACGCGGCGCGCGCGGTGGTTTAAGATCAGCCGCAGGGCGGGGGCGGCCAACCGTTTCAGGATGCCCGTTCACCGTAATATCCGCGATATAGCGCAAGATTTTGGTTGCGCGGTCGCGGCGCGGCGCAAAGTCAAAAAGTTCCGGCGTGGTGTCGATGAATTTCGTTGTATATTCGTAATTCAAAAATGTTGGGTGCTTGAGCAGGTTTTCGACAAAGGCGATATTGGTCGAAACCCCGCGAATACGAAATTCGCGCAAGGCCCGATCCATGCGCGCAATCGCGGCCTCGGGCGTGGGGGCCCATGCCGTCACCTTTTCCAAGAGGCTATCATAATAGCGCGTAATGACCGCGCCCGAATAGGCCGTTCCGCCATCAAGGCGGATACCCATTCCTGTTGCCCCGCGATAGGCGGTGATGCGGCCATAATCGGGAATGAAATTGTTGGTTGGGTCTTCGGTTGTCACGCGGCACTGAATGGCATGGCCCGAAAGCGTGACCTCATCTTGCGCCGCGACGCCTGTGGCCTCAAGCAGGGTTTTGCCTTCGGCAATCAAAATCTGGGCGCGCACGATATCAATGCCCGTGACCTCCTCGGTCACAGTATGCTCCACCTGCACGCGCGGGTTTACTTCGATGAAGTAGAAATTCCCGCTGTCCATATCCATTAGGAATTCAACAGTGCCCGCGCATTCATAGCCCACATGGGCCGCAATCTTGCGACCAAGCTCGCAAATCTCGCTGCGCTGCGCCTCGGTCAGATAGGGGGCAGGGGCGCGTTCCACCACCTTTTGGTTGCGCCGTTGCACCGAACAATCGCGTTCATAGAGGTGATAGATATTGCCATGGCTGTCGCCCAAGATCTGCACCTCAACATGGCGCGCGCGGGTGATCATCTTTTCAAGATACCCCTCGCCATTGCCAAAGGCGGCTTCTGCCTCGCGGCGGCCTTCGCGAATTTTTGTTTCAAGCTCGTCTTCGCCAAGGATTGGGCGCATACCGCGCCCGCCGCCGCCCCATGAGGCCTTCAGCATCAACGGATATCCAATTTCGCGCGCGACTTCGCGGGCGCGGGCCATGTCATCGCTTAAAACCTCGGAGGCGGGGATCACGGGCACCCCTGCGGCAATCGCCACCTGCCGCGCGCTGGCCTTGTCACCCAAGGCGCGCATCGTGTCGGCCTTCGGGCCAATAAAGGTGATACCTGCCGCGGCGCAAGCCTCGACAAAATCGGGGTTCTCGGACAAAAGCCCGTAGCCGGGGTGGATGGCATCAGCCCCCGCCATCTTGGCCACGCGAATAATTTCAGGGATCGACAGATAGGCCGCAACAGGCCCCAAACCTTCGCCTACCTTGTAAGCCTCGTCTGCCTTAAAGCGGTGCAGCGACAGCTTATCTTCTTCGGCATAGATCGCCACGGTGCGTTTTCCCAACTCATTGGCCGCGCGCATGATACGGATGGCAATCTCACCGCGGTTGGCGATCAGGATTTTCTTGAATTCGGGCATATCATGTCCTTGAGCTGTCAAAACGGAAGGGAGGGGCAAGGAAACTCAGGTCGCGCGGTTCGGCCACCTGTCACAAAACTTTTTTATGATCTGTTCTATCGTCATCGCTGCAAAGCAGCATTAACTGCAACGCGGCAAGAGTCAATCAGCCGTGGAAATGGGGTTTTGCCCTTTTCAAATGCAATTATTGCGTCAGATCAGTGTCGATGCGGCGGTTGCGAAATGGCGCGGTCATTTGCAGACGGATCAGGAAATCCACATCAATCACGCGGTATGACACGCCCGTGGCCCGCGCTGCGGTTTCAACCTGAAATTCGGTTGGGTCTTCCCGCCCGTCCGTGTCGATCAAGATCACCATGGGCGCGCGATCCAAGAGCGCGCCGTAAAACAAGGCCTGTTGCAAACTGTCGAGGGACGAGCGGCGATCATCCAACCCGATTTCGATGGCATGGGTGTCTGTGACGCAATCCACCCGCACATAATGGGCGCTGTCGTTCAAGCTATAGGGCAGGCGCAATTCGGCCTCGCCGCCAAGCAGCATCGCGCAAATAATTGGGATCAGGTCAGCCTCGGTCATGGAGGCAGTGTTAACATTTGTTAACAGGCACGGCGAGGGTAATTGCCCGCTTTGGTTAAAGGGTTAACAGCCGCGCGGGCAGGTCGGCAAAGCGGCGCGCGCCAATCTGCGCCATGTTTGAAATCATGTCTTTGCGCAAGAGGTCAACCAAATGGTCAGGGCCATCCTCGCCAAGCGCACCTAGCGCGTAATGCCACGCACCGCCCATCATGACGAAATCTGCGCCAAGGGCCAAGGCGCGCAAAATATCCAATCCACCCTCAATCCCGCTGTCAAAAATGAGGGGCAGGGTGGTGGCGGGGCGAATGGCGCGCAGGGCGTCAAGCGCCGCAGGCGCACCATCAAACTGACGCCCCGCATGGTTTGACACCCAAATCGCATCCGCCAGATCATCGGTTTGGGCTTGGGCGGCGACCTCAGACTCCATCACGCCTTTCAGGATCAATGTGCCCTGCCATTCCTCGCGCAAAATGCGCAGATAGTCCCAGTCGGGCGCGGCGCGCAGAAGGTAACCGATATGCGCGGTCGAGGGCAGGGTGCCGCCCGTCATTTCCTTGGGCGCATATCCATCCATCAGCCGCATCCGGGGCATCCCGTGTTTTAGGGTACCAAATGCCCAAGACGGGCAGCGCGCCACCTGTAGCGCAAGGCGTGGGGTGAGGCGCGGTGGCTGTGTCAGCCCGCCCCGCGTCTGCCTTTCTCGGCGGCTTGCAGCAGGCACATCCACAGTTAGCACAAGCGTATGAAACCCTGCCCCTTTTGCGCGCGCAAGCATATCGCGCCGAATGCCTGCATCGCGCGGCGGATACATCTGAAACCACCCTTGATCGCCAATGTGATCTGCCACCTCTTCGGGGGTGCGGGTGGCCACAGTTGAGAGGCAGTAGGGCATCTGCGCCCGCGCGGCGGATGCCGCCAAAATCCGCTCTGCATCGGGCCAGACGAGGCCTGACATCCCCACGGGCGAGATGCCAAAGGGCTGGGGATAGTCCCGCCCCAACAGGCGGCAGGACAGGTCAGGTGTAATTTCCCCGCGCAAGGCTGCGGGCTGCATCAAGACCGCATCAAGCGCGGCACGATTGCGCCGCAGCACGGACTCGCTGCCAGTGGCGCTGTCGAGATATTCCCACACGAAATGCGGGATCCGCGCACGGGCACGCGATTTGAGATCGCTCAGGGCGGGATAGCGGCTGTGGAACTGTGTCATGGCGGCGATCCTGTGCGCAAAATTTAACCCTTGTAAACCCTGACATAAGGTTTTGCGAACAATTACAGAACATATCTTTTCGAGCCGCGCGAATATCGTTATGGTTCCGCTCATGAGCAGTTCTGAAAATAACACCCTCGCCGCCACCGTTCCCCTGTCGCAGAGGGCCGCTGCCCTGCGGCCCATGCCCTATCTGGATGGCTTGAACCCAGAGCAGCGCAAGGCCGTAGAAACCTTGGACGGCCCCGTGTTGATGTTAGCGGGCGCAGGCACGGGCAAAACCCGCGCCTTGACCGCGCGGATTGCACATTTGATCTCCACAGGCCGCGCCACGCCGCGCAGTATTTTGGCCGTAACCTTCACCAATAAAGCCGCGCGCGAGATGCGCGAACGCGTCAGCGCGGCCCTTGGTCATCCGACCGAAGGCATGGCGTGGCTTGGCACGTTCCATTCGATCTGCGTTAAACTGTTGCGCCGCCATGCCGAATTGGTTGGGCTGAAATCCAATTTCACGATTTTGGACACAGATGATCAAATCCGCCTGCTGAAACAATTGATCGAGGCCGAGGGCATTGACGCAAAGCGCTGGCCGCCGCGGATGTTGGCGGGGATCATCGATCATTGGAAAAACCGCGCATGGCGTCCCGATACGCTGCCCGCCGCTGAAAGTGGGGCCTTCAACGGCAAGGGGCCAAAGCTATATGCGCTTTATCAACAGCGCCTTGCCGCTTTGAATGCCTGTGATTTTGGCGATTTGCTGTTGCATATGGTAACCATTTTCCAGGCGCATGAAGATGTTTTGCAGCAGTATCAGCGCCAGTTCGCCTTTATTTTGGTCGATGAATACCAAGACACCAATGTGGCCCAGTATTTGTGGCTGCGTCTTTTGGCACAGGGGCATTCCAATCTTTGCGTGGTGGGGGATGATGACCAATCCATCTACGGATGGCGTGGGGCCGAGGTGGGCAATATTCTGCGCTTTGAGGCGGATTTCAAAGGTGCCGCCGTGATCCGCCTTGAGCAGAATTATCGCTCGACTGGCCATATCCTAAAGGCCGCCTCTGCGGTGATTGCGGGCAATTCGCAGCGTCTTGGCAAGGAGCTGTGGACAGAAGGCGAGGACGGCGCGCCTGTGCGTCTGATCGGCCACTGGGATGGCGAGGAGGAGGCCCGTTGGATCGGTGAGAAGATCGAGGCGCTTGGCATTGGCACGCGCGGATTGCGTGCGATTGGCCCTGAGGAAATCGCCATTCTCGTGCGCGCCAGCCATCAGATGCGCGCCTTTGAGGATCGTTTCCTCACCATTGGCCTGCCCTATCGCGTCATCGGTGGCCCGCGCTTTTACGAGCGGTTGGAAATTCGTGATGCCATGGCCTATTTCCGCCTCGTGATCAGCCCTGAAGATGATCTGGCCTTTGAGCGGATCGTGAACACCCCCAAACGCGGGCTTGGCGACAAGGCGCAGGCCACCATCCATGAGATCGCCCGCCGCAATGGCGTCAGCCTATTGCAAGGGGCGGCAATGGCGGTGGAAAGTGGTGCGATTGGCGGCAAGGGCGGCAAGGAATTGGCCCGTTTCGTGCTGCAGATTGCCCATTGGCGCAATCTAATGCGCGAGGGTGTGGTTGCAGGCCCCGCCACCGATGATTTGATCGAGCGCGAAAACCCCGAAGGTCTGAGCCATATCGAATTGGCCGAAACGATTTTGGAGGAGTCGGGTTACACCGCCATGTGGCAAAACGACAAAACGCCCGAGGCCCCAGGGCGGCTTGAGAACCTTAAGGAATTGGTCAAGGCGCTTGAGCAATTCGAAAACCTGCAAGGCTTTCTCGAACATGTCAGCCTGATCATGGATAATGAGCAAGATGATGGTCAGGCCAAGGTCACCTTGATGACTTTGCACGCGGCGAAGGGTCTGGAATATCCCGCAGTCTTTTTGCCAGGTTGGGAAGATGGCCTGTTCCCAAGCCAGCGTGCGATGGATGAAGAAGGGATCAAAGGATTAGAGGAGGAGCGCCGCTTGGCCTATGTGGGTATCACACGGGCCGAGGAGCTTTGCACAATTTCCTTTGCGGGCAATCGCCGTGTTTACGGCCAATGGCAAAGCCAGATGCCCTCGCGCTTTATCGATGAATTGCCCGAAGCCCATGTCGAGATTTTAACCCCGCCAGGCCTTTATGGTCATCAAAGCCACGGAATGGGGCAGTCAGCGTCACCTGTTTCTCAAATGCAGATCGCCTCGAACCTGCCAGACCGCGCAGCGCAGGCAGATGCCTATAATTCACCGGGGTGGCGGCGCTTGCAGGCGCGGCAGGGGGAATATGGCCTTAGCCAACCCCGCGAAAGCAAGCGCGCGGGTTTTGACGAGGCGGCAACGGTTCCTTTTGATCTGGGCGAGCGCGTCTTTCACCAAAAATTTGGCTATGGGGCAATTACCGCGATTGAGGGGGACAAGCTTGATGTGGCTTTTGACAAGGCGGGCGTGAAAAAAGTGGTGGCGCGCTTTGTTGTTGCGGCGGACAGCGCGGGCGATCAGCCCTTTTAAACGCAGCTGATCTCAGCATTTCGAAAATAAAAAAGCGGTGATGCCAAGGGAGGAGGAGGCATCACCGCTTCTTTTTTTCAACCACACCCCCAAGGGAGGAGGAAGAGGGCGCAGTTGTTGCGGCGCGGATCCTAAGGGAGGAGCGGATCCTTGCCGTGATACGGCCCCAAGGGAGGAGGAGGGGCGCGTCCTTGCGGGTCTTTCGACCCTTGTTCTTGCGAGAACCACTAAGGGAGGAGGAAGTGGTTCCCGCTAAATCCCGCGCTTCAAGGGAGGAGGAGAAGCGAGAGATGTTCCCGTGTTTCAGGCGTAACGCCCGTAAGCAGCCTCAAGGGCGATGTTGCGCAGGTTGCTGCGCGCGATGCCCAAATCGGCCAGCTCGCGGTCGCTCAGGCTATTCAGCTCATCAAATGTGCGCTGATAGACGCGGCGGGCTTTGATCGCTGCGGTCAGGTGGGATTTCATTTCCCCCAGACGTTCGGCGAAGCTCAAGCTCAAGCTCGGTGCGTGGCGTGTGGCAAGATAGGCCATTTCAGTATTCCTTAGTTCATATTCATATCCGCTCGCGCTTTTGGGTTATCCGCAGCGCTTTGGTTCCAAGCCATGTTGGCCTGACACGGATGAAAGTAGGTAATTGCTGCGATTGCACAATAGGTCTTCTCATCAATTCTGCTATGCAGCAAATGCATAGCAAATGCTGACCTATTTCATAATTTTGTCACTTTCGTGATTTTTGCCTCTTTTATGGGCAAAAGAGGGGGTTGCAGCCGCGCATGCGCCGCGCGACATAAGGACGAGTGAGCCAAAACGTGGAGTTGCCACCCAATGTCGGACGGAAAGTCGCAGATCACCCGCGCAGAAGTTGATGCATTTTTGGCACAGTTTGCCCTTCCAGACGGCGGAAATCTGATTTCCCGCGATATGGTTCGGGCGTTGCGAGTCGAAGATGGCCGCATCACATTCATCATCGAAGCAGAAACGCCGCAGGCGGCGCGGGCTCTCGAGGGGTTTCGGGCCGCGCTGCAACAGGCCCTTGAGGCGCAGGCGGGGGTGAGCGCCGTTTCAATAGCCCTGACCGCACCGACCCAAGCCCCGCAGCAAGCCCCCCAGCAGGCCCCGCACTCTGCCAAACCTGCGCCCGATGGCCCCCCAAGTCTGAAAATCGGGGGCCATGCCAAGCCGCAATCGGAGCCGATGAACCCCAAGGGCGTTGCGCGGATCATCGCGATTGGATCGGGCAAAGGGGGTGTTGGAAAATCGACATTATCTTCAAACCTCGCCGTGGCCCTTGCGCGGCAGGGGCGCAAAGTGGGCCTGTTGGATGCAGATATCTATGGGCCTTCACAGCCGCGCATGATGGGTTTGACCAAGCGCCCCGCTTCGCCTGATGGCAAAACCATCCTGCCTTTGCACAATCATGGCGTAACATTCATGTCGATTGGTCTGATGCTGCCCGAAGAAAAGGCGGTGGTCTGGCGCGGGCCTATGTTGATGGGCGCGTTGCAGCAAATGATGACCCAAGTTGAGTGGGGCGAATTGGATATTCTTTTGGTCGACCTGCCGCCTGGAACGGGCGATGTGGCGATGACCCTGTGCCAGCGATCAAAGCTGACAGGTGCGATTGTTGTCTCTACCCCGCAGGATGTGGCCCTTCTGGATGCGCGCAAGGCGCTTGATATGTTTGCCACCCTCAAGACCCCCGTTTTGGGTCTGGTCGAGAATATGTCGGGCTTTGTTTGCCCCGAATGTGGGCATGAGGCGCATATCTTCGGGCAGGGCGGCGTGGCGGCCGAGGCCGAAAAGATGGGCGTGCCGTTTTTGGGTGCTTTGCCGATCTCCCTTGAAACACGCTTGGCGGGGGATGCCGGCACGCCGATTGCCGCCAGCGAGGGCGCAGCCGCCGAGGCCTATGCACAATTGGCCGCCCGTCTTGTGGCCGGTGGCATGGCATAATCACCTAAAAACCAAAGCTGATTCGTGCAATTGGGCGCGAAAACGCTCTGATTTTGCGAAATCTGGCGCGGTTGGATGGAAATTTCCCCCATTTCGCCCCAAATTAAAGGCCGCCCCGAAAAATCAAGATATTGTGGTTGTGATTTTCCAAACCACCCCATGCAGGGGTGGTTTTTTGATTTTGGCACAAGATGCTGCAATTTTCAGACCTTCAGGGGCACATCTTGGGGGAAATTCCCAAAAAAAGGGATTGATTGGGAAATATTTCCATGAGACAAAGATGACACAGCAAAAGAGACGCGCCCTGAACCTGAAACAGGCGGGCGCATATAATAAAAAAAGAACTCTAGGCAGGTGTTCATACAGGCATCTCAATTGCTGAAGCGCCGTTGCGTAAGCGAGCAGACCATCCCCCCAGATGTGCTGCGCAATCGGCCCCCGATGACGGGATGAGGGCGGCGGATCGGGCATAAAACTGTCTCGGTCCGCCGTTGTCGTTTCACGGGTCGGGAAAGTTTGAAGATGTGACGGGGAAACGGCCATTGGGGCCATAACGAGGGCAGGGCAGTGGAGCGCAGGTTTCAGGGCGAGAGCCTGAACAAGGTGGACGGAAAGGGCCGAATTTCGATTCCGGTCAAGTTTCGCCGTGTGCTTGCCAATTCCGATGCCAAGGCTACGGCGGGCGCGTCTCCGCGCCTATACATTGCCTATGGCGACAAATCGAAGAATTACCTTGAATGTCTGTCTGGTGACGCCTTCGACCAAATTGACGCGATGATCCGCCGCGCGCCCTTGGGCACGCCTGTGCGCCGCGCTTTGGAATTTCTCTATTATCAGAAATGTGATGAAACCACCGTGGATGACACGGGCCGTTTGGTTCTGCCTCAGGCCGCGCGCGACAAGATCGCGCTTGCCGATGAGGCGCTGTTCCAAGGCATGGGCGACAAGTTTCACATCCTCAACCCAAGCGATGCAAAAGACGCTGAGGCGCAAATTGATGCGTTGATTGACAGTCTTGCCCAAGGTGACGAGTTCTTTGATCCGCTGTCCCTTGTGGCTGGTGGTGTTGGAGCGATGGATCATGACGGGGGCGTATGATCATGGCGGCGGCCAAGCTCAACGAACCCGCGAGGGCAGAGGGGCCGCATATCCCTGTTCTATTGGATCGGATCTTGGCCGAGATCGCACCCGTGTCTGGGGACTGGCTCGATGGAACTTTCGGCGCTGGTGGCTACGCCCGTGGCTTGCTTGATCGGGGGGCGGCATCGGTGATTGGTGTCGACCGCGATCCTCTGGCGCTTGAGATGGCCGAAGCGTGGCGCGCTCAATATGGTGACCGTTTGAAATTGGTTGCGGGCGAGTTTGGCGATCTTGATGATCATGCCCGTTCTGTGAGCTATGATGCGCTTGACGGCGTTGTGCTTGATCTGGGCGTTTCGTCTATGCAGCTTGATTTGGCTGAACGTGGCTTTTCATTCATGCGTGATGGCCCGCTTGATATGCGAATGAGCCAAGCAGGGATGTCCGCCGAAGATCTGGTGAACGAGGCGCCCGAGGCGCATTTGGCCGATATTTTGTATCATTACGGCGAAGAACGCGCTGCACGGCGCATTGCGCGCGCGATTGTTGCCGCCCGCAAAGGC
>Ga0181580_10002832_pt1 | contig 14110 bp, 19 predicted proteins | sample 071ome_23_FD_132413 | JGI IMG/M metagenome (GOLD analysis project Ga0181580, IMG submission 132413) | Coastal salt marsh microbial communities from the Groves Creek Marsh, Skidaway Island, Georgia - 071403BT metaG (megahit assembly) | ecosystem: Environmental > Aquatic > Marine > Intertidal...
CATTTTTATTATCTACCGAGAAAATAATGTGGTCGTTTCTATTGATCCCAATGGTCTTGGTACTTCATGACTACCTGAAGGCACCAGTGGATCGTCTGTATTTTGCAAACCCGAAACGTCCTCTGATTGGTATGCGAAACACACTTATCGACCTTATCAATTGGTCATCCCAGTATCGAGTGAATGACCACCCAGGTCTCTGGCTCGTAAAAGCACACTTTGAAAAGATTCGTCAAGAATTCAACGAGGTTTCAAAAACGGCCAAAAAATACTTCTTCCACGAAGCCGACCCGTGGTTTGATAAAAATGACGCGTATTATTTTTATAAAGCTGAAGATTTCCCACTTCTTAAGAGTTTAATTGGTCAAATACCGTCTATTCACCAAGAAACTGCATTATTTGCGGTGATGGATGAGCCAATGGTCATTCCACCACATCGCGCCGAAACAAATTTATTGCTCAGATATCATCTCACTATAGAAGGTGGTGGTGATTGTACCTTATATACTGAGAGAGGAACACACGAACATCGTGAAGGAGAAGACTTTCTATTTGATCATGCGAGATACCATGAAGTTATGAAAACTGGTACGGGGCGTAGAGTTGTTTTGATTTTAGATGTTCACAGATGTTTCTGACACACCGCCTCATACATATCACTCCCACCAATAAGTTCGAGTTCTGTATTTTCTACTGTACGCTTAGTGAATGGTCCCAAATTTCCGTTACCACAACGCATGCACAAAGCCGATAGCTTTGTAACTTCCGTGGCCATTGGAATACAATCTAAGAGTTCCCCCCATTTTCTCTGAAATGCGTCACCATCTAAACCTGCCAAGATGACATCCTTCCCCATGTCTAGACAAGATTCTACAAACTTTTTGAGGTTTGGATAAAATTGTGCTTCATCGATGGCGATAATCTCGGCATCTTCAAACGCACTCTTGTCCATGAGATCGTAAAGATCGTACACCTTGAAACATTTAAATTTTACATTATCATGTGTTTTCAAAACTTCTTCCGGAGAACGTGTATCTTTCGCAGAATTCACTACGATAATTTGCTTATTGATAACCTTCAATCGTTTTAGTCTCCGGATAAGTTCCGATGTTTTACCCGAAAACATATTTCCCATGATAATTGAGAGACCCATCCTGATTTAAAATATCTCTTATTTTTTATATGGGTGAATCACACAAGGCTGTGTTCAATGGATACAAGGGGTACTACAATCCAAACACAGGCCGCGTGAAATTGGGGGATCGTCTGTTTCCAAATATTAAAGTGGCTGCAAAATATCTCAATGTAAAGTAGATAATGGGTTCAGAAGATCCTTTTTTTATTATATTTGCACTCATGATGTGTTTTTGTTCATCATCTCTTATAGGTTTAACATCTTATCAACTTTTTTATGTAAAAAGAGAAGATGATATGTGTAAAGGTAGTGACAAAAAGGCTTTATATCAGTATAATAAAGACCTTAAATGTACTTTTGTAGAATGTTACCCCGGATACACATTGTACGAAGACAAGTGTACACTCGATTTAAGTGGACAACCTTGCCAACCTGACGCGAATGTTGATGTACAAGCAAATTACATGACGAATGTGTTAGGTAAATGTATTATTGATACCTGTAAAACTGGTCATGTTTTATCTGAAGAAAAGGATGCTTGTATAGAAGATCTGAGTGGTCAAATATGTGAACCAGAAGGGGAAAAGGATCCCAATGGTTTTTATAGAACAAATGTACAAGGTGAATGTATTTTAGACGATTGTGAAATTGATTACACACTCGTTTCTGGTAATTGTGTAATACAGGATGACGAGGACTAATTTCTCAGGGAAAAGTAAGATGCCTCTGAGCGATGCTCAGATTACTAAGAAGGTTGGGGAGCTGCGTAAATCTGAAGGTAAGATCTACGCACCCCTCAAATATTTCAGGGGACTCACCACCTTGGGTCAGGTCGAGACTCGCTACAAGAAGATGCTCAAACGGGACTACAAAGATTTCAAGACGGACAAGGGACAGAAAACAAAGACTTCTTCCTACACGCAAAAGTTTAGAAAGATGTACCCAGGGGTCAAATCTCTCCCTGAAATTGCTAAGGCTACTGGCGTGCCTTTGAAGACTCTCAAGACAGTCTACAATAGGGGACTCGCCGCGTGGAGAACCGGGCATCGTCCGGGAGCCTCTCCACAGGCGTGGGGATACGCGAGAGTGCATAGTTTTGTAACTAAGGGGAAGACGTATTACACGGCGGATAAGGATTTACGTTGAAGTTTTTCTGTCAATATATTCATGACACTCTTTGCACAGTGGGGCTATGGGGAAATCGATATGTAATTGTAAGTACCTACGCAAGAACCACTTGGAGGAAATGTGAGATTCGTGTCCATCGTCAATGATAGGAGCCTCCAGGATTGCTCGCTTCAGTAACTCAGGTCTGTCATGAATTAAATGTGCCCTTGTAAGATGCTTGTTTTGACGACAGCACATGCAATGTTCAAAACTTCTTAGCTTAAAAAAAATTTTCGTGATTTTCGCGGCGTTCTCTGTCCAAATGCTGATTAAATTTTCGATCGAGTCATCCCTGCACACTTTAACATCCGCTGTCAGAAGCCTTAACCTTGATTTTTTTAGGTTACGTTTAAGAAAAATTTCCCATCGTTTTCTATTTTCTTCAACGAATGGGGTCCTTCTGTACTCAGCGGAGTCACGACGTTTGAGGATTTCGAGGCGCTTCTGACGATTGTAGTACACCTCTCTGATCCAAACCTTCTTTAAATTCACCATACTACTAGTTAAAGATACCTTTACTTAGGCATTTAAAATGCCTCGCATTAGCTGGGAAGACTACTTCATGCAGACTGCTCAACTCGCATCTGTGCGGTCTCCATGTGAGCGACTGAAGGTAGGTTGTGTCCTCGTGAAGAACAATAGGCTTATCAGCATGGGCTACAATGGATTTCTAGGTGGGTGCGAACACAAGTCCATCGTCAGGGATGGTCACGAACAAGCGACGATACATGCGGAGATTAACGCAATCACGGATGCGGCGAAGAGGGGTGCCTCCATCGATGATTGTGTGGCGTATGTGACACATTATCCGTGTCTTAACTGCTACAAGGCTTTGGCGAGTAGTGGTATCAAAAAGGTGTATTACAAAGAGGACTATCGAAACGACCCAGTGGTGGAGAAGTTGGGCTACGGGGTTAAACTCATACGCTCACATGAAACTCAAGCTTGTCCCCAAAACGTTCTTTAAGACATTCGATATAGCACTCTAGGGTACAAGGTGTACAGTCATCTTCATATACCAACTTATCGGGAGTCAACAGGGTCTGTTTATGGTGATGATCGAAGTAGTTGTCGTATCCAGAATGATCGGCGGCTGTGATGGGGCGGGTTTCGTATCGTCCAGAAGCACGGTACGGAACAATTTCGAACGCGATCACTGGGTGCTTGGCGAGGATAATTCGTTCGTCTTCGATCTCTTTGAGGGAGAAGACGTAGTAACCAGCGTCAGCTTTGATAGTAGTCATTTTGTGTGCTTATATTTTACTTATTTTTGTCTCACTTAGGTGTATATTATGCCGTGTCCCATATGCACAGGAGCTCTCATTTCTACATTCGCCCAAGGTGCTGCCGTCGCCGGCCTCGCAAAACATGTAAAAGATCGTAAAAAACCTAAACCTAAAAAGAAACCATTAAAGAAAAAGTCCCCATAGAATGTAATGAACGTAGACAACTTTCCTCCGCACATCAAGCAGCTGTTCCAAAACAGAGACCTGACCATGAATCAGAAGATGGTTACGTTGATGGCATTCATGCCAGATTTGCCCAACATGCCAGAGGCTGTGGATCATCATGATTTGGGTGTTAAGATTAAACGCCTCATTGGTGAGGGTAAAATTCGTTTAGGTAAAATTGATAAGAACTTCAATCTCGAGGTTTTTTCTTCTTAATTTTAATTGCCCACATACTTTCTTTACGGAACTTTTCATGATCAATCTCCTTGATCTTGAAAACGTCCATTATAAATTTCTTGATAGGGTGAGGTTTCTTCTCGGGTTCATCCATCGAAGGAAACCTGCGTTTGCCCTCACCTGGTGCTTCGGTGGGTGCAACGAAATCATTCTTTTTGGCGCTAACGCGAGCATTGGGTCGTACGATGACAGGTTTGAGACCAATCATTTTGATTAAGAGCTTTTCTTATCTTTAATTCGCATTTGTTTTGTATACGTCATTACGCAGATACCATAGCTAAATAGATTGATGAATATCTGACCACTCATGATGTGAAGTCGTAACCAAAACTCTTCATATTTGAAATAATTCCAAAATAGAATTGTCAACAGGGTTTCATACCATACTCTCAATACAACATTCGAAATGAGATACATCCTATTGAACAATTTAGACCTCTTAAATAGACGACGGAGAAGTAGGAGGGATGTATCAAATTCGATGAGACCTGCATAAGCTACGAGCTGTGATTCTTCTGGTCTAACTATAGGGTGTAGAAGAAGACTGAGTGCGGCAAAATGGTGTGCGGCGATAAATCCTCGAAGATTTGGGATTATTGTGGGTTGAATATACATCCACGCGAGATCGAAAGCCATGTGAAAAATAAGAGCATGTGTAATAAATAGGGGATAAACGGTATAATTGAACGCAAGCTCTGCGAGGCACATACACGCAAATGGAAGAAGAAATCCCAAAGTGACCACATCATGAACGAGTACTGCACTCATCTATTTTTCATATACATTTACCTCTCTATATTAGTATCCAGAGAGTTTCAATGCATTAAATATAGATTTAGGAGCAGTTGATTTTTTTATCAACATAATATAAACTATGAATAGTTATAGGATGGTGGTCATATTATTGATACTCTTAGCCGCACTCGCGTATTATTATTTTACAAAACTACAGGAGAAACCGGTGGAGCAAAAACCTGAAACTGTCGTAGTTTGTGGAAATAAACAGACTAGTGGTCGTGAAGGTTATATCATGATGCCTAACAGCTTTGTTCCATATGAACATTCAGAGTATAGTGTATATGCTTATAATCCAAACTCAACAGAAAACCCCAACAGTGGTGGTCCGGAAATATTCAATGAGGAAGAAAGAACATGTCCGGACGGGACTCTTGACTGTCTATACTTTGAGAGAGTTACAGATGGACGGGTTACAGACATAACAGATAAAGACGGTAACAAACTTATCCAGCAATTCGTAGATGATGTTTATGATGGAAAACTTCCATTACTTGACCCAATAATGGAAGATCCCAGATTTATTGAACGAACCAAGTTATCCGAAGATAACAAATTAATGCAACTTGTGGGTGATGGTTCTTGGGTAAAGATTAATCCGGGTATAGATATGCCAGTTGGACAATATCTTATGTTATTAATGGTTTTATACAAAGCGACAGGAAAACCCAAACCAAATGTTGTGATTGATTTACCAGCGGTGAAACGTGCGAACCCAGTGAACCAAGAAGTATTATCCAACGATGAATCTGTTGGTAGTCAGTAACTATATTAGTATCCAGAGAGTTTCAATGCGTTAAATAAACCCCATTGAACTCCCGTCACGTGTAGAATGGCTTTAGTTGGTTCATGTGTAACATTTCTCGAGTTCCAAAGAAAACACAAACATGCCGCAATTGTCCAAGTGAATACGAATATATTCATGACACAAATATTTACGTACAATACTAAGATCGAATTACAAAGTATATCAAACCATTTCATGATAGAATTATTCGGGAGTAGTGCATGAAATAAAATTCCATTATTGAATACAACGAAAGATACAATAGAGCCCGTGTGTAAAAAATGAAATAGATAGGGTATGAGACCAAATGTACGAATTAATTGCATAGAAATAATTATTTCACATTCTTTAACCTAAGTGAGCCCCATACTCCAAGTTTTCATCAAAACTACTACCAACATGAACGTTACTTCCATCACCAGTTACATCCTCGAGCTCGAGAAGCTCAACGAAGAGTCTCGTACCAAGATCGAGCAGCTCAAGAAGCTTCTCAACGAGGCCAATGAAGAGAAGGTCGCTGCACTCAACAAGCTCAACTCTCTGTACAATACAACTACCCGTGTCACGAAGAAATGTGTGAATCAAGGTATTGTCGATCGTCTCTTGGAGCTTGGTGAGATGACTTCCGACTTCTACAAGGCGGGTGCTTACCAAGCGGCTGCTAATGTCATCTCTTCTCTCGATTACGAAGTGGAGAGTGGTGAGAGTGTTCTTCACATCAATGGTATTGGTAAGGGCATCGCCAATAAAATTGATGAGTATCTCGAGGAGCAAGATTCCGACTACGAGGAGTCTGTCGCCTCTAACGACTACGAGTCCGAAGATGGCGATGACATTGATTTTTTCATCTCGTACAACAACGAACTCGCGGACATCTTTGACAGCCTCTCTTACTACGAGAACGATGAGCACAAGGCGAAAGTGTATGATGATGCAGCTTATAACATCTCCAGACTTCCTTTCAAAGTGACGAATGGTAAGGAACTTTCAAAGGGATCCAAGAAAGTTCCTGGGATTGGTAAGAGTATCGCCAAAATCATTGATGAGTTTCTCGAGACTGGCAAGGTCAAGAAGCTTGAGAATCTCAAATCTGCATCTACCAATGAAGAAATTGCTTGGGCACTTAACACATGTGCGTCTCAAGAGAGCGACCCGCATAAGATCCGTGCATACAAGCGTGCCGCGGAAATTATCAGTGAACTTGATTTTGAAGTGACCAGTGGCGAAGAACTCGCTAAGGGACCTCACAAAATTGAAGGTATCGGTAAGAGTATCGCTAAGAAGATTGATGAGTTTCTCCAGACTGGTGAGATTAAATCCAAGTCACCTTCCTTTTGATCTTCTTTTTAGATCTTTTTCCTAGACGAGAGAGTAAATACACATAGAACAGGATACCATATCTGATTACCATTTCCCTTTTAATAATAATTGAAAATTTTCTCGGTATATAACAAACAATGACTCCAGTACTCGTTTCCGTAGACAAGGCGGGTGATCTCAAGATTGGTCGTAAGAAGTGCCGTCTCTACAAGAAGGATGAGGTGGTGAAGGTTGCCAAGAAGTATGGTATTAGCACAGAGAAGAAGACTGTCGGTGAGCTCTGTGGTGCCATCAAGGCGCGTGCCAAGAACTCTCCCCAAAACATGAACAATGTTCCCCTAACCAAGATGTACCCAGCGGCTACCAAGAAGATGGCTGCCGCCAAGAAGCGCGCTGAGAAGAAGGCCCTTGACAAGAAGGTTGCTGCCAACTTTATGAAGAAGATGACTACCAGGATTCCCAGTCCAACCGCTGTTCAGCGTGCTAGGAGGAATGCCAAAGCGGCGATACAAAACCGTGTGTCTTACGAGCAGAACAAAGCGTTGGCGGCCGTCAACCAAGCTTCTCCCCGTGCGGCGTTGCGTATTGCTCGCGAGCTTCGTCGTCTTCGTTAAATAGTATCAAAAGATTGTTTCGTTTTTCCGTCGTACACGTTGACAATTCCAGAATAAATCATTTTATCGTTTACAGAAACAGAATCTCCCCTATTTCTGTAAACCGTAACAAGTGGTCGTCCATATTTATCCATTTTTTCACATTCGATCCATACGAGACCATTTACTTTGTTTTTACAAATGAATGGATTCCAAATTTCGTGGGGTCTACGATCATCGAAATCACACTCCTTCTTAAACAATTCTCGTGCACATTTGGCCATTTCTATGTGCGACTGGCGATTGACCATGCTCAAACTAGGTTTAATCTCAGGTGAATCGTAACCAAGCGTACGAAATTTAAATTTCAAGACACGTCCATGGATTATGATAGCTGCATTGAACGTGTCTCCATCGTACACACTCGTAATCCTCGCATATCCCTTAAATTTATTTAAACTGAAAACTGGTATAGAATCATCTGTCTGAGATAAAATACGTTTGCTAAAACAGCAAAGCATATATAAAAGTCTGTACTAGTCTTTAATCTCATTATACTCTTTTTTTGTTGTATCATACACTGCTTCACTATCAGAAATCATCATATCTCTAACGGTCTCATACAGAACTGTCGAGATTGCAAACTTGTATGCGAGAAATCCTACAAATGTAGCACCATAATCAAAGTCAAATGCAAAAGGTGCATTATTCCACGATACCTCAAACGCTGCGGCACTCAAAGGAGCGATAAACTCCTTTTGAAATGACGACTTTTCGAGTTTGTCCACACGATCCGAAAGTAGTGAGATGTACGCATATGAGGCCGCAGCTCCTAGTGTGGCCGATACACCCTGTTCGGCGCCTTGTGTGATAAAATGAGATGCGGCTAGAGCTGTACCATATGCGGCGGTAGACCGTTTCAGTGTGTTTTTGAGACGCTTATATTCGGGAACTGGTTTGATAGAAGCGTAAGTGAGGGACATACTTCATTAAATACACTTAAAATCTTTATCTGAGTAATAGTAAGATGCCGTGTCAATTGTGTAGAAAGAAATGTGGAGTTCCCATTGATTGTACGTACTGTGAGGGAAGTTTTTGTCCCAGTTGTTTAAACTTAACGAAACACGATTGTCAAGGTGCGGACATCAAAAAAATGAAACAACGCAAAGAACTCGAGGAAAAGATTGCATTTGAACCACCTCCTAAATGCTTAAAGATTTAGTTACTTTGTTGAATAGAATGGGAACCAGGTATTCTTGCTGAGATGCCCGAGTGGTCTAAGGGGGACGTCTTAAGAACGTCTGGCGCAAGCCTCACGGGTTCGAACCCCGTTCTCAGCATTTAGCACTCATAGCTCAGGGGTAGAGCGTAAGTTTAGTAAGCTTAAGGTCAAGGGTTCAAATCCCTTTGAGTGCATTTAAAACATGTGTTTATATAAACGATGATCTGGATGATGATCATTTTGGGTATATGTGTTATTGTATATACTGTACCATTTTGCTGTTTACAATTGGTATATAAAGAAAAAAACAGGCGGGGTGAATCACCTCGTGGTTCGTCATATAACTTAAGGACAACGTGCTAATAAGATGTATATGTCCCTCGGGATCAAGAAGTTGTGTTTTGATGCTATTATTCCAACTCGCGGTTCTGATCGTTCTGTTGGATACGATCTATACAGCGTTGCTGATACTATTGTACCATGTCAGGCAGGTAACGCTCTTGTTGCGACTGGACTAGCTATTACTTTACCTCCTGGATGCTATGGACGCGTGGCACCTCGTTCGGGTCTAGCCGTAAAGCATTGTATTCAGGTTGGAGCGGGAGTCATCGACCCTGATTATACTGGAGAAGTCAAAGTCGTTCTCTTCAATCATGGAGACAAAGACTTTGAGGTGAAAAAGGGAGATCGCATCGCTCAGCTCGTTCTAGAGCGTTGTGAGACCCCACCCATCGAGAAAATTAATATCGTTGAAGATACTGAGAGGGGTTCTGGTGGATTTGGTTCTACAGGGATTTAGGAAACCATAAATCTTCGGGTTGGGGCATGAATAGCATACCCTTTTGCATAGTCATGAATAATTTGGCTTTGTTGATATCAGGGTACGACCAAAGCATCCATCGTTCCCAATATTCAGCCCTGAAAAAGTCTTCCCAATCTTCTTGTTCACTTTCATCGACCATGAGCATACCTCTATGTATTTCATACTGATTTGTTTCGATACGTAACTTCTTAGGAATGATAGCACCCTTCCTAATAAGATGCGCTCTCATAAGACGGGGATTTCCGTGGTCTGTGTAATCATGAAACCCCTTTTGTCCGAAATCAATCGCTCTTTTACTGGGAAGAATAACACGATATTTGTGTGTTACTGATGGACTGGGTTTAAGAACGACGTGCATAATGTTTATATCTGGGAAAACATATTTGTTTATGTTTCGCGTTTAACTTCGACATGTTCCATTTCGAAGCAGCACTGTGCACAACCATCGTATGTTCTGTGACATGCTTTACAATAATAAAGGATAGGACCATCCATAGTATATATGGCACTTGGAAAAAAAGAAGATGTGTCCACTCGTCTCTCTCCTGATGAGCTTGCTAAGCGTTCAATGGATGCCCGTATTGCTGTAACAAACGAAGCACTTAAGGGTGAAAAGGTGAGATATAAGTCTAATTGTAACTCGGAAAAGTTCAAGAAATTTCTTGAGTACCGACTTACAATTTGGGATGAACTAAAGAACAAGACGTTTCATGGAAAGCGAATGTATGAAAAAACTAGAAATTTAATCGATAACTGGAATTAATTACCGAATGCGACACCAGCCATACCATTCTTGATACGAAGAATGTTATAGTTGACCGCGTAGACACGATGAAGACTGTTACCACCAGTGGGACTGTTGAGTACAAGCTTCGCGTTATCGATGCGAGAGAAGTTGAGAGAGCCTGTAGGCTGCATCTTGCTCATGGTGAGACAGAAAGGCCACGAGTATGTGGGAAGATCATTGATGATACTATCGGGGAGATCTGTGCAGTGCATTTCGGGAACAACATCGTGGTGGTACACGTTCGAGGTGTTCTCAAAGAGTGGAGTACCGTTAATGTAGAGAGAGGAAGTGCTGAAGTTGTACTCATCGGCCCAGTTGCTACCGGAGGACTCACCGGAAACCACGTGGATCGATTTCACGGGGTGGTTGAAATAGCTTAGATCAATGTCGGTGTCGGTGTTCGATGTGAGTTGATACTGAGTTTGGGTGATGAGAAGTTCATGTTCAGTGTCGGTGAAGTACTTACGTTCATCAGTGTCAAGGTAGATGTAGTTACCATAGACCTTGGGAGTGCTCCCAGGGGTGAAGTTATCCCTGCACTTGACACGAATCTCAACATCGTGATACTGGAGTGCTACGAGAGGAAGAGCCTTAGTCCAGTCCTCACCAAAAAAGAAGGGAATCATGTAATGGTTGCCAGTGTTGTTTTCCTTGCGGGTGTTAGTAGTCACCGCGAAAGAAGCCTTAGCCGCCGAATCGCGCATGAGTGGGTTGTGAACACCTTGAATATAGAGGGAATCGAGTTCGGACACCTTCTGACCACCAATCCAGAGAGCGAATTCGGTGGTGTTGGCAGCGGCGTTGGAGAAAAAGCCAGTAGAGTTTTGCTGAACCTCGGCGATACCATCAGCCTCGATCCAGATATAGCTCATGAGGTCACCCTTGGAGCGGATGGGAATTGTAACCTCGTTAGAAGCACCAAAAGTGCCGATGTAATCCATGCGCTCAGGCTTCATGGCGAAGTTGGTGTAGCGCTTATAGTTCTGACGAAAGAAGCTGACCTGGGGGTCACCCGTGATGTACACATCCTGGGCACCCACCGACACGAGCTCAATTAAAGCAGCAGACATTTATTAATAAATGATATTAAAATTTTCGCTCAATATAAACATATGGTGGTGTTCCAAGCTTTGACTTGGGAAGCTCGAGATGAGGATGACGAACATTTGATTAGTATACTAGGAAAAACGGAAGACGGTAAGTCTGTGTGTGTCACGACAGTTTTTGAACCTTATTTTTTTGTAAAGTTGCCGAGGGGTACCACTGATCAGGATGTTCGTATACTTTATAACGACTTGAATAAGCTTCGTCCAGATCATGTGACGAGTTATAGTATTACAAGGAAGAAGGATGTTTGGGGTTTTCAAAATAATGAGATGTTTGCCTTCATGCGTCTTAATTTCAAAAACCTTGCTGATCGCAGAAAGGTGAATTCTATCTTTGGGTACAATAGAGATTTCCAAAAGTATCATGTATATGAAGCGAATCTCGACCCCGTCCTGAGGTTAATGCATCGTACAGGTATTCAGTCAACTGGGTGGCTTGATACTGGAAGTGAATGCGTCCGTTCTCATCTCGCAAAGGTTGACATCGATTTGTGGTGTAACGACTGGAAGACACTGAAACCTGTGTCTAGGGATGATATTGCTCCATTTGTCGTAGCTTCTATTGATATCGAGTGTAATAGTTCGACTGGTAAGTTTCCGGATGCCGATGTTCCAGGTGATGCATGTTTTCAGATTGCTCTATCACTTTGTAAATTTGGGAATGACGAACCATATGAGAAGACATGTCTTTGTTACAAAAAAACGGATGGTCCTGACGTGGTAAGTTTCGAGACCGAAAGAGAAATGCTCGAGGCATTTCAAAAATATATTCACGAGAAAGATGTTGACATCATTACGGGGTGGAACATTTTCGGTTTTGATCTTGAGTATATTTTTAAGAGGGCTCATCTGACTGGGTGTCATGAAGAATTTTTCAATCTTGGGAAACTTCATGATCCACCGAGTGAACTTTTATTGAAAAAACTGAGTTCAAGTGCTCTTGGTGACAACTTTCTAAAACTTCTTCCTATGACTGGGCGTTTCATTTTTGATATGTTTCATGAAGTGAAAAAGGGATACAAGTTGGACTCGTACAAGCTCAACGAAGTTTCAAAGTTGTATTTGGGGGATCAAAAAATTGACATGCCTGCAAAAGAGATGTTTGCTCGGTACAAAGAGGGTGACTCCAAAAAATTGGGTGAAGTTGCGGAATATTGTATTAAGGATACCCTTCTTCCTCATAAACTTTTGAAAAAATTGTGTACCCTTCTCAATCTCCTCGAGATGGCTAAAGCAACTTGGGTTCCTTTGTGTTTCCTAGTCGAGCGTGGTCAGCAGATTAAGGTGTTTAGTCAGCTTACAAAGAAGGCGAGGGAGTTGGGCTATATGGTACCGACTATCAAATATGGATCCCTACCTGAAGAACCATACGAAGGTGCGACGGTTCTCGAAGCCCACAAAGGTGCATATTACACACCGATTACAGCCCTAGATTTCGAAGCACTGTATCCATCAATCATGATGGCACACAATCTGTGCTACTCTACGCTCGTTATGGACGAGTATCGCTATGGTAACGTTCCCGGTATAACCTATGAATCGTTTAAAATTGGTGATAAGATATATAAATTTGCACAAGGTGTACCCAGTCTTTTACCTGCCATTCTTCTAGAGCTCAAACAATTTCGTAAAAAGGCTAAAAAGGATATGGCCGCTGCGACGGGATCGATGAAAGATGTCTACAACGGTAAGCAGTTAGCGTACAAAGTTTCGATGAACTCGGTGTATGGATTCACAGGCGCTGGAAAGGGTATTCTTCCGTGCGTACCCATCGCCTCTACGACGACATGTAGGGGTCGTGGAATGATCGAGGAGACGAAGAATTATGTAGAGGCAAACTTCCCAGGTGCGAAGGTAAGGTACGGTGACACGGATTCAGTGATGGTTGAGTTTGACGTTGGAGAACGAACGGGTGAAGAAGCTGTCAAATATAGTTGGGAAGTGGGTGAGCGAGCGGCCGAGGAATGTAGTGCACTTTTCAAAAAACCAAACAATTTGGAACTCGAGAAGGTTTACTGGCCATATTTTTTGTATTCCAAAAAACGATATGCCGCTAAGTTGTGGACGAAGGGAAAGGATGACCAGATGCATATGGACTACATAGACATCAAGGGACTCCAGGTTGTTCGTAGAGACAATACACCACACGTAAGAGAAGTGTGTAAAGAACTTTTAGATGTTGTTCTCGATGCACCAGATACAGGTCCTCCTAAAGAGTTGGCAAAAGAGAGAGCGATTGAACTTCTTTCTGGTGATGTTCCTAATGAAAAGCTTATATTGAGTCAATCACTTTCTGATACCTATAAAATTAAAGGTGAACCCGTTTCCATCACGAGCCCCGAAAGTGTGAATATCAATCAGTCACACGTCCAAGTTGTTGTAAAAATGCGAGAACGCAAACCGGGTTCTGAACCTCAATCTGGTGATCGTGTTCCATATTTACTGACAAAAACGGATGATCCAAAAGCAAAAGCTTTTGAAAAGTCTGAAGATCCGAAATTTGTTGAAGAGCATAACATTCCGGTGGATTATCTTTATTATTTTGAGAATAAGTTTCTAAATCCAGTATGTGATCTTCTCGAGCCGTTATTTGAAAATCCAAAACAAGAAATTTTTGGTGAAATTATCGACCAACATAAACCTAAAAAGAAAAAGACTGGTCCAGCTCTGAGTACGATGAAGAAAGA